>Ga0315295_10000992_pt1 | contig 24222 bp, 30 predicted proteins | sample YL17G14_0_MG_FD_204453 | JGI IMG/M metagenome (GOLD analysis project Ga0315295, IMG submission 204453) | Sediment microbial communities from Yellowstone Lake, YNP, Wyoming, USA - YL17G14_0 | ecosystem: Environmental > Aquatic > Freshwater > Lake > Sediment | place: USA: Wyoming | collected... | reverse complement strand
GTTGCGAAGATATCTGATATCGTTGCGCAGAGCTCAAAGTATGACGGAAGGACCGTGACAATCGTCGGAAACATCCAGGACCTGAAAGTGGCTACGGGTGCGTACAGCTTCTCTATTGACGACGGCAGTGCCATCATGTCCGTGACATACAGCAAGGCGCTCGGCGGCATAGTGGAGGGGGACAACGTCCGCGTGGAAGGAATATATTCGGCTTACAGCAAGTCGGTAGCAGCAACATCCGTGGAAAGGGAGACGAACATAATCTTCTTGGCAATAATAGCCGTTGTCGTGGCTGCAGCGGCCTTTGCTGCATACAAGTTCCTGCCGAAATTGATGAGATCGCCTGGCGCAGCTCCGTCCGGCGATGTAAAGGCGCCGAAGGCGGCCAAGGAAAAGGGCGCTCCTGCTGAAGTTATGCGCAAGATGCCGTCATCTGTGTTCCTGTATGTAACCCTGTTAGGAATAATATTAGTGTTAATAGGATCGATTGGACCATGGGCCAAGATATCATCGACAACATTAAGCGTAGTCAAGTACGGCTATGAGGCAGATGGAGTAATAACCATGATAATGGGCGCGGTCGCCATATTGGTTTTCATCATCGCATATCTGGGGTACATGAACAAGGTGAAGGGGCAGATAGCCAACGCCATACTGGGAATAATCATTGCAGCAATGGCATTGTATGAGATATCGAGCACCGGCAGCAAGCTCGAGCAGTTGCAAGGTCTGAGCGCGCTTGTCAGCCTGCTCGGAGTCAGCATAAAGTTGGACTGGGGCATCTACATGGTGCTAGTAGGCGGAATGGTGATGGTCGCCGGCGCCGTCATCTACCTGTTTTCTGCAAGAAAGTGAGACGACGGGCCCACCAAACCTTTTAAGCTGGCAGATGAATTATATTTACGTGAAAAAGGCGGCGCTAATTCTGGCAATATTGCTGATGGTCGCATCCTCAGGATGCATAGGACAGGCAGCTCCTCCGGCTGTAAGCGCGAAGCAGCAAATAATGCCCACTGGCGTAAAGGTCACTTATTCTGATTTCGTCCGCACGGTCTGGAGCGACCCGTACAAGTATGCCGGGGCGGAGATGACCATAACAGGCAGGATCAACGCGTTTGACAGCGCCAAAAAACTAATGGCAACGCACATCTATTCGGACTACAACAACACAATGTATGCGGCCTATGAAGGCAACAAAACAGCGGGAATCATGTTCTATCCGAAGGACAACAGGACATTCTCGGAAGACGGAATCTACACCGTGCGGGGCATCATAGTCGTGGAGAACAGCACGGACGAATATTTCAAAGAGTTCATCGTACTGATGGAGGAGTAGTCGCTTCAGTCGACCATCCAGCCGCCGTCCGTGACTATCAGCTGGCCGGTCACGTATCCAGAAAGGTCCGATGCCAGGAACACCGCCACGCCTGCCACGTCGTCCGGCGTGCCCATGCGCTTCATCGGTATCCTCGCCAGCGTCGCCTGCATCTGCTTCGGGTCCTCCTTGGCGGCCTTGGTGATGTCAGTGTCTATCACGCCGGGTGCGATTGCGTTCACGCGTATCTTCGGAGCGAGCTCGAGAGCCGCTTCGCGCGTAAGCGAGGCCACGCCGCCCTTGGCCGCGCAGTAGTGCGCCAGGCCCGTGAAGCCGATGAGCGCGGCTATCGAGGACGTGCTGATTATCGAGCCGCCCTTCTTCATTGCTTTGGCCGCCTCGCGGATCCCGTAGAACACGCCGGTCAGATCGACCTTGATCGTCTTTTCCCATTCCTCTGCGCTCATCTTCGTGATCGGGGCGAATTCGACTATGCCCGCATTGTTGACCATGACGTCCAGTTTACCGAACTTCTTGACAGCCTGAGCGACGAGGTTCCGGACCTGGTCCTGATCGGACACGTCGGCTGCGACGCCGATGGCCTCTCCGCCGGCCTTTTTGATCATCGCAAGCGTCTCGGCCATGGCCTCGTCCGTGCGCGCGTTGACGACGACCTTGGCGCCCTCTTTGGCAAAGCGTAGTGCTATGCCCTGGCCTATCCCTCTGCTGGAGCCTGTGACTATCGCGACCTTGCCCTTGAGCAGCATGCTTCAGATTCGCTTTCCGAGAATAAAAATGTGCCGATTTCATACTATTTATCTTATTTGCAACATAGTCGTGGCATGGACATCCACGAGGCGTGCAATTATGTCGTGCAGAAGTCGATGCATGTCAGGACGGACCGCGAGAATTACGGCGCCTTCGGAGAGATAATCGACACTTACAGGGGCAAGCTGGACATCGGGGCTTTTGGAAAGTTCAAGTTCGAGGGCAAGAAGAAAAGGATGCGTGCGAAGGTCCTCCTTAACGCGTTGAACTTCAATTTCTGGGAAAAGAAGGACGGCAAGGTGCTGCGGTACGAGGTCGAGCGCAAAGGCAAGAAGCATTACGGCGCCGGGGCGCTCTTCGAATCCATAGACAGGTCTCTCGGCAGCGGGTTCCCGCTGCTGGAGCCGTACTACCTTGCAAGGGCCAGCGAGTCGGACGTCGATAAGATATTCAGGGGCAACATCAGGATACCGATGGTTGACAAGAGGGCCATAATAATGCAGGAGCTGGGGAGGAGCGGCGAGCAGCTCGATTCGTTCATCAGCAGGGCCGGCAGCGACTACTGGAAGCTGGTCGACGAACTCGTGAGGACGTACCCGTCTTTCAACGACACGTGGAAGTACGGCGAGGTCGACGTGCCTTTCTACAAGCGGGCGCAGCTCCTGGTCAGCTCGCTGCACGTCCAGGGCGACCTGAAGGTGAGCGGCACGGAGAACGGGACGGCGTTCGCCGACTACAGGGTGCCGCAGGCACTCAGGGAGCTCGGAATCATCAAATACTCCAAGCAGCTTGCCAGCGACGTTGATAATCTGGTCGATATCAAGGCTGGCAGCGCAGCTGAGGTCGAAATAAGGGCGGCCTCGCTGGTCTCGTGCAACAGGCTGGCGAAGGAGTACGGATTGAAAGTGGTCGAGGTTGACAACATACTGTGGATGCACGGCCGCCAGTGCAAGGGCCCGCACCACCTGACCAAGACCACTTCTTACTGAGTACATGCCTTTAAATCCTTTTTTTACCTGAGAGTAATGAGTGACTATTATGGATGAACGAGACACGAACAGGCAATGGTACCACACTTGGAAAATACTCTATCAAATGCCGGGCATGCCAGAGGAGGTTCCGGCCGGTATTGTGGACAGGAAGATGCGCTGAGTGATGATCATGGACGAACCCCCGGTAACCAAAGAAGATATCAGCGAGAAATGGGACAGCTGGAACAACATCTACGAAAAAATGAACGTAGAAGAAGTCCTGGCCGATATTAAGAAAGCAGGGCAGCCGTGCAGCTACCATCCCAGGAAGAAGCGCTGCATCGACGACCGTGTTGAATTCAACTACGATCTTGTCAGGACGCAAGAACAGATGAATGCCGTGGCAATAGCCGAAGTAGTGTTCGCAACGACGCAGAAAATTAAGGCCGATGAAGACCCGCGCCAATTGTTCTACGACAGGCTGGAAGAGTCCATCAAACAGAGCGTGACAGCAGGATACCATATAAAGCCCAATTACTGGGAAAACGATTTCATGGCATTGGAACATAAGAAAGGCTTGAGGCCGATCGCCGTTCTTTATGTGCCGAGCGGCCAGCTTTTCTTAAAAAACGTTGAATTTACTTTTTGCAGCCCGGCGGAGCATGATGTTCGCGTCTATGTGAGGAGCGATGGCATCGCAACAAAGGGCCTGAGGGACGGGGCCAACAAGGTTTTCAAGGCCCTTGCCGAGAAGCTCGGGCTCGAATTCAGGGAGTAATCATTTCTTCAGAAGCACGACGCGGCTCGGCGGGCTTTCTCCGGCGACCTTATAGCCAGTCAGCTTCGCGAGCTGCTCTGCGAACGAGCGGACTTCATCCATCGAAGGCATCTGCTCGAACTTGAGGCGCTGCGCTGCGCCGCCTATGGGCATGAACGCCTTGGCCTCGATGAAGTTGGGACGGGCGGTTCCGATGTGCTCGACGTACGGTTCGGGCGCCATATTGACGTCCTTGATGAGCGTCAGCCTGATGACCTTGTTCGTGTCAAGACTTGGCAGGAGCTCGAGCGTCTGCATAAGCCTGTCCCAGAGGTCCGAGCTTGTCGGGTGCTGGAGGCTCTCGAACGTCGCCTTGTCGGGCGACGACAGAGAGACGTAGAGGTTCGTCGGCAGCGGGTCGAGCTTCGCGAGCACGTCAGGATTCGTGCCGTTTGTCACGAGGAACGTCTTCATGCCGCGGCCGTGGAACTCGGCGATGAGCTCCTTAAGGTACGGATACATGGTCGGCTCGCCGTCGAGACTAATCGCCGCGCTCAGCGGCTCCTGCGCTTCACTGAGGTGCCTTTTCGAGTGTTCGACGCCTCCGAGGCCTGTAAGGAGCGCGCGCTGCGCCTTGAGTGCCTCGTCGACGAGCTCCTTGGGCTTGGCTACGTCCTCGGGCACTTTTGGCGAGAAGTATGAATGGTCGCGCCAGCAATAGGCGCAACGCAGGTTGCACGCCGTCAATAGGGGCGTCATCTGCAGGCAGCGGTGCGACTTGATCCCGTACCACTTCTCCTTGTAGCAGACGTCCTTTCCTGCCCCCTTTATGGATTTCTTGCACCACAAACAGAGCTTCACTGCTCCGTGGCCGCATATGATCCTATAGTCGGCCTTCTGCAGCTGCGCCTTTTGCGCGTCCGTAAGCATGAAAGAGCTTTCTAGGCAAAGCTTTTAAATATGCCATGCCGTATGTATGGCTAGGTGATTTTAATGGTAGAAGGAAGATGCATGAAATGCAAGAAGCAGGTCGAGATACACGAAGGCAAGGAAGTGACCTGGAAGAACGGGATGAAGGCAATGGAGGGCAAGTGCCAGCATTGCGGGACAAAGGTCTGCAGGATACTTGGAAAGGCTAAAGCGTAGCCTTTTTCCTCTTATTTTAGGAAGTAGCCCAGGGCCTCCCTTATGTTGCTGACTTCTCGGACGTCTATGCTGATGTCCTTTGCCACGTTTATCGTCACCTTGTCATACGTCGTCTGGCAGTACACGAAGCCGGGCTCCTTCGTGCACTTCTCGTTCGGCTTGACGTAGCTCTCGGTAGACTCGCCCACCGGAACGAGGAACAGCTCCGCGCCGGCGTTCTTGGCCGCGCCGGCCTTCTCCACGGTCCCGCCAACCACGCCTATCGAGCCGTCTCCGTTTATCGTGCCGGTTATCATTACGCTGTCCTTGAGCGTGCGGTTCTCAAGGGCGGCTATCGTCGCTATGGTGAGCCCCGCTCCGGCCGATGGTCCGCCGACCAGGGTGGCGACCTTTGCATCGAGCGTGTACGTTATGTCAAGGTTCGACGTGTCGATGCCCGTGTAGTTCGCTGCGTATGACTTCGCCGTCTGTATCGACTGCTGGGTGTCTATCCAGAAAAGGAGCTTGTCGATGTCCGTCAGGACGCGGCCCGAACCAGGACGGACGTTGACCTCGAGCGTCGTGACTATGCCCTTTCCGCTGTCGTCGACGGCAGGCAGCTTCATGTGCGTCGTATAGCCTTCCGCTGGAACGATTTCGACGCTCTTCTGCACGCGCACCTCCTTCGGAAGCACGGTCAGGACGGAAAAGAGCACTATCAGCACCAGGAAGAGCGCCACGTCGATCCTCCCGAGAATCCGCTTTGCCATGAGAACAGATTCTCTCCGTAACTTAAAAAGACGGCAGAAAGCGCCGCCTGAAGTGGGGCCAAAAACCTGCAAAGTTTACCCTTACTGCCTTCTCCACCCTGCTACCCTACAAACGCCAATACCATAGATTAGGGCTGCACGGTTCCCCGCCTCACCCGGTTCACTAAGATGCTGACTCTGCAGGACAAGGCTTCTCAGTCGGCTGCAAGGACCTTGCAGACATCTGGCGCCGCCTCCAAGCATTCGCCCCCGCATGAGGACTTCGGGTCACAGGCTTTCGTCCGATTGCCCGGCATAGCTTCCTGCCGAAAGTTCTTAGGATTGTAAACTTTATAAAGGAAACCTTTATAAGGAGCCGCGCAATAAATTAGAGAAGGGTTGGCAATATGTTCAATAAGAAAAATCTAGTATTAGGATCAATCTTAGTCTTTGTTTTTGCCTTTTTAATGGTGCAGTCGGTTTTTGCATCACCAAGCTTCCTCGTCAGGACAACTAACATAACATTTACAGGCGGAAACAATACCAACTATAGCGGCAGCAATACCTACGCGTTCAGTTCGACATGGAGGAACTCAACATTAAACGAAACTATAGTGTCATACAACTTCACGCTATATTATCCGAGCGGCGTTCCTGCGACATATACGTCGTCAACCACGCCAGCTGTTACCATCGGCAATGCCGCCGGTGTCCTCAACGACACGGCAATGGACATGAACATAACCTTCACGCAGGACCAGCTTGGAGGAGCGGGAACCTATAACTTTACGTTCGGAATGGTCACGAACAACGGTACAAACACAACGACAAACATAACGACAAATACATATTTCAGGATAGCTGGCGGTTTAATGACCGGCTCCTTGTCCGGTAGCAACGTGTCATATCCCAATGCCGTGAGCGTGACACCGACCGAAACAAACATAGGGGATGCCGACATCCAATACATGCTCTGGAGGAACACCACCCTTATCGGCAATACGACCGGCTCTGCGCCAGCAGTAAACGCGACGGTCCTCAGCGTAGGGGGGGTCTACGTATTTGTATTCAATTCCACAGGAGGGGCCAACTGGATGGTAAACTCATCGATAAGCACGAGGGTGATCAATGTCAGCAAGGGCAACCTGTCGTTTGCATTAACGGTGTCGAACGTGAGCTATCCTAACAGCTTGCATGCGGTGGTCAGCGAATCCAACATCGGCGATGCGGACGTGAACTACACGCTGTGGAGGAACTCGAGCACGGCTCCAGTGAACCATTCCACGACGTTCGGCACAGCACCTGCAGGCGAAACGATCGAGCTCGCCGCGGACAGCAGCATTTACTATGTATACACGGTGAACGTCACCGCGACATCTGCCAACTGGTCTGCCAATGCAACCGGCCTGTCGTCAACCGTATACGTCACCAAGGGCACGCCGAGCCTCGCGATAACGATAACGCCGTCGACCGAAGTGACCTATGCGACCTCGACGACCGCGACCGCTTCAGGATGCCCGTCGCAAGGGAAAGACGACGTAACGTGCACGTTCTCAAGGACAGGCACCATCGGCAGCCCGGAAACGATAACGCTCGCACCGGGAACCTATACATATGAATATGCATCCACTGCAGGCGCGAACTGGTCAGTTTCAAGCGTGACGTCGACACTGACCGTCAACCCGAGGTCCGGAAGCGGAGAATCGACCACGGGCGGTGGCACGACGACCGCGGGAAACACATACACCCCGACCGAGGACCAGCTGAGCGGCGGGTATGTCAGGAGCGTTTCAGCAGCTGACGCCGTGAGCTTCGCAATATCGTCTGAAGCGCACAGCGTGCACGTGGACGCGATAACATCGACCAGCGTGGACGTGACGGTCAGCAGCGACCCGCAGACAGCGACGATTGCCGTCGGCGAAACGAAGAAGTTCGACGTCACGGGTGACAACTACTATGATGTCAGCGTCAAGCTGAACAGCATAATCGGTTCGTCAGCAGAGCTCGTGGTAACGAAGCTGCATGAGCTGATGCCGACCGAGACGACCACGACAACCACGAAGACCACGACCGGAGAAACTACGACGACCGGCGGGGAAACCTCGACCACGACGATACCGCCTTCCAACGGACTATTGATAACGGTCCTGCTGGTGGTAGTGGCAGGCGCGCTGATATGGTGGTTCCTGCTGAGGGGCAAGGCCAAGTACAGGTACAAGAAGAGCCTATGGTGAGCCTGTGAGGGAACGCGCGATATTGTTTTGGCTAATCGGGTCAGTGTGTATCTTCTTTGGCACACTGATACTTACGAGCATGGAACCGGGCTCGCTCGGCACCGATACGGTATCGACGCTGCTCGGATGGCTCGTCTCGTTCGTCCTCATAACGGTGGGCGGGATGTTCTGGATATCGATAATGCACATGGAAGAGCAGTAAGGCTTTTATTGGTTTCTGTCCATAACCATCCCATGGGAGAAAAGCTGAGCGAGCCGGAGAGGAAGCTGTTCAACTACATCTCGGAGCACGGAGAGACCATATACAGCGAGCTCCGCAGGGAGTTCCCGGCCGAGGTCGATGCGGTCGACGGGCTGATGGAGAAGGGCGCGCTGGTCTCGGGCATAAATCGCGACCAGGCTGGAAGCAACTACAGATACTTCAGGGTGCGCCCCGGCTTCTCGGACACGCACGAGAAGTGAGGTTTTAATCCTGATCCTTCTGGGCTTTACAGATACTACCAACTGAAACGGTCCCTCTAAAGAACTTCGCTCTTCCTTATCTCGAACGTCCTGAGCGGGTATATCTTGTTCAGCTCCGTGCGTATGTCGTTCTGCAGCTGGCCGGATATGAAGTTGGCCAGGAACTCCTCGGTGCTCATCTGCGAGATCTTCTCGATTATCATGGCGCTTATCTTCTTCCTTATGTCGGACGCAACGCCCGCCCGCACCTGCTGCATGCTCACGGCTATGGTCTTTATGCGCATCTTGTTGTCCTTCAGGCTGACGACGTCCGACGTGTCGATGCGCGTCGTGAACAGCTGGACGACGCGCGCGACGAAATCGCGCGTGCAGTCGTGCCCGTAAAAGATGGTGTTGGCGTTGTTGCCGTCGAGCTCCGTGACCTTGAAGAACAGCTTGACGTAGTATTTCGAAGGATCGCCAGTTATGTCGAAGAGCGTCGTCGAAATGACCCTGCCTATGACGAGCTTCGGGTCTGCCGCGAGCGTCTCGCCTATGTCCTTCCCGCCCAGGAACTTCGGCGACTTTATCGTGAACCACGTCTTTCCTTTCAGTATTTTGGCCATATCATGCACCCTTCTCCACTATGAGCTTTGCCTGTTCCGGATCGTAACGCCAGCCCAGGGGCATCCTCTCGTTCCTCACGTAATATTTGGCCAGGCGCCTTATCTTGCTCTCAATCAGCTCGAGGCTGCGCTTGGAATGAGCATCACTCTTGTTCCTTGTCATGTGATTGCGGAGATTGACCGCCTTCTTCAGGAGGCTGAACAGGTCATCGGGTATCTTCGATACCATCCCGTTCTCCTTCATTATGTCGCAGACGGTTTTCCCGGTCGCCGTCCTGACGGACGGTATGCCGTACTGGTCCCTGAGAACGAGGCCGACCATCGGCGGCTTGAGGCCGTCCCTGGCGAGCTTCGCCACGAGCTTCTCGACCTCTTCCTTGGTGTAAGTGACCCATGTTGCTGGCACTGGAGGCTTCTTGCTACCGGATTTTCCCCTCTTCCTTGCGTATATTCGTGCCATATCATCACGTCAGATCCAGTGGAGCAGCGGGCATCAGAATTCAGCCCGAAACTGAACTGGTCTCATCCCCTAATAGCTGGGAATAGATATATAAGATTATGCCCGGGAGTATCAGGAACGCCCCGAAGGCCGCCAGGAAGACCGCGTACGGCACGAACGAGCCGAGCCCTATCCCGACCATGACGAGAAGGGCAGCTGCGACGAACATCGCGAAGCTGTAGTTCTCGTACGTCTCACGCCTTGTCGCTCCTTTCAACTTGAACATCATATCACCTTTTCACGTAACGTCCGCGCTTCTGGATGTCTTCCAGCTGCCCTAGCACGTCCGTGCTACGGGCGTAAGCGCCGTACCCCTTAAGGATATTTTGCCAAAGAGTATTTAAATGTTTGAAATGCGTGCTCTGCAGCGCCTCGTAGAGAACGGCCAGGTCCGTGGCCTGGTCCTCCACCTTCGGCGAGAAGAACCCGAGCCCGAAGTCGATCAGGTACAGGCGCCCGCCGTGCAGTATCATGTTGCTTGTCGTCAGGTCGCCGTGCACGATGCCGGCCGAGTGGAGCTTCGCCACGGCCTCGCCTATCATCTCGGCGAGCCTCGGCAGGTCCGCTCCGGCGTTCAGCAGCTCCTTCATGCGCCGGCCGTCGATGAACGTCATCCTTATGACATTCCCCCCGACCGACAGGACGTCCGGCGTATTCACGCCTGCGCGGCGGGCCTCGTTAAGAAGCTTCGCTTCCATGCGCGTACGCTCCTTCCTGATGCGGACGTCGAGCTCAGTCACTCGGTAGCCCTTCTTGATGCGGTCCTTCACCAGTTCGTCGCCGTTTCTCGACAGCACGGCCTCCGCCCCGCGGGATATCTCCATGCCAAAAGTTCGGCGTCAATGCTTTTAAGCTTTGACCGCCAACATCGTGCATGCACGAGCTGCTCGACAGAATAGGGAGCGCCGCAGAACGGATACGAAAACTGGAGGACAACCGCGAGAGGCTCGGCAAGTTCCTGCGCGCCTCGAAGGACAGCGTCGATATGAGCGGTGCCGACGTGCTCGAGAACGAGCTCTTCAAGATGGTCGCGCCCGATCCGCTTCGCATTAGGACGGTGATAGGCGTGGACGGCGGGCTTTCCATGCACTCTTACCACGGAATGGACCTCATACTCACGAGGGCCGTTGCGACGGTCTTCAATTACAAGGACGGCAAGCTCGGCGAGGTCGGGTACTTCCCGAGCTCGATAGTGACGCCTACGTTAATCATCGTCGCGGACCCGTACACTGATGACGAGTTCTCAATGTCGTCGAGCCTCGAGCGCCAGCGCGGCGAGGTCGACCTTGCTACGGACGCCTTCAAGAAGTTCTCGCCAGACGTCGTCTTTATGGACGGTTCCATCGTGCCGCACGGCAACGACAGGCCGGCGAAGAGCTCGCCTGCATGGGAGCGGTATCAGAACGTCATCCGCAGCTTCAATGCACTGTACGGCATCTCGAAGACGGGTCTGCTTGCCGGATGTGTCGAGGACTCACGAGGGCGACGGTTCTGCGAGATAGCTGCAGAGCGGATACTCGGATCCATAGACAACCCGCGGGTGCCCGAGTTGCGGAAGATACTCGAAGGCACGCGCGATACTAATCTTCTTTATCATGTGCTAGAGAAGGGAGAGCGCACGTGCGTGTTCCGCTATTCGAAGAGCCCTGACGAGCACCAGATACTCGCGGACATCGGAGGCGCCGGAAAGAACATCTACTGCTTCTACATAAAGTCGGCCGAGTTCGACCGGCCGGTGCGCGTGGATTTCTACGCTGAGAAGGACGTCGCCGCCACGGCGGACAGGATAGCGTCACTGGTCCTTTCAACAGCCTGCCACAGCCTCTATGGAATACCGACGCCGATCATCGAGGCTGACTTCCGCGCAAAGCTCCAGGAACGCGACGCGGACGAACTGCACGACCAGCTCGTCGACCGCATCGGCATCACGCCGAGCCTGATGAAGCTGAGGCGCGAGCAAAGGCCGTTCTAGAATCAATTCATTAGAATGAATTATTATCTGATTTCATCTAAAAGTTCATCCATTTCATCCTTCAATTCCACTATGTCTTTCCTTTTCACGCCAAAATATTTTGCAATATATTTCATATCATCTTTTTCAAGGTTATAAGCATTAGATATTATCAGTTGGCATCCTTTAATTTTATTGTCGCTATGGAACGATACATCGAAAGTTGCTTCAACCTGAGATTTGTCCTTGGGAAAGGATGTGTGCATATTGCCATTGCAGGAGCATTCGGTTATCACTAATTCGTTTGATTTGTAGTCTGGGATCATATTCGTTTCTTTATGTAATTCTTCTACCTTGTTCAAGTTATCGAACACATCTGCTTTGAACTTGCCGTCAACTTCGGGACAGCCCTTCAATTTGATCATGTAACGCATGATTATTGTTCGTCAGAAAAGTATTTAAAGTGTATAATTCCAATTGATTACTATGAAGAAACGCACCCATCTCATATTCGCGTTCATGCTTTTCCTGCTTTTCAACCGCGTATTCGGTTTTCCGCTCCTAGATTCCGTGTTCGCCCTCATAGGCGCGATGGTGCCGGACCTCGATCTCTATCCGAGGAGCGCGCACAGGAAGCTCTTCCACAACGTATGGTCACTGGCAGGCATGGTGTTCGTCGGAATGGCCTCGAACTTCATGAACAGTCACATAGCGTTGCTGTTCTCGATAGGTTTCGTGTCGCACCTGATAAGCGACTCACTGACGATACAGGGCGTGATGTGGCTGTGGCCCATACAGAAGCCGCATTTCAGCGGATCCATAAGCACGGGCGGGTTCAAGGAGTACGTCGTTATGATGGGCATGCTGTTCACGATATTCGTCCTGTTCGGAGTGATTTCAATCAATCTGTGATATCATGAAAGTGGAACACGCACCTGACGTCAAAGAGCGCGTTGACCGCATAGTCGGCAAGCTGGGGCTCACGCACGTGGACCCTGCGCGCGTCGTCTGCATGCGCTCCCACGGCAGTTCGTCCAACGCCCACGCAAGGATATGGAGCATGCCGAGCATATGGCAGAAAGCCCTCGGCATAGAGCCGCACTATGTCATCGAGGTCATATCCGAGAGGTACGACGCCTTCAGCGAGGACCAGAAGGACAGGACGCTGATACACGAGCTGATGCACGTGCCCAAGACTTTCTCAGGGGCGCTGCGATCGCATAGGGCCCGCGAGTTCGACGGCAAGGGAGGGCACAAGACCTTCAGCATCAACACTAGTTCTGTCGAAAAGATGTTCAGGCTGTACAGGTCCCTAGATTAGTCCGAAAGGATGGAAGAAGTACAGCACACCCGCTATGATCAATGCAAATACCAGGGCTATCAGAAGGTTCTTTACCACCTTGATGCCGAGATAGAGCACTATCAGGAACACGACAACGCTTATCACTGTCCCAAGCATACCGCTTAGTGCCATGCATAGAATTTGTGGGCAACGTGTTTATAAATGTTGGATTACTACCCATTATTAATGCATTATCGTGTCCGGGTTCTAAACGGCGCGGTACGGCGAAAATAAACTAAGGGTGAAACTATAATGAGAGAATTTCAGAGGAGAGGCAGGAAGTTCGGCGACCGCGGCTCGAGCGGCGGACGCTTCGGCGGGGAGCGCAGGGGCGGCTTCGGCGGCGGAAGCGGCGGACGCTTCGGCGGCGGGGGAGGCTTCGGCGGAAGGGAAGGCGGCGACAGGCCGTGGGGAAAGAGCTTCACGACGATGGACAAGCCTGTCAATGAAGGAGAGGAATACACTGTTGTCATAAGCGAGGTCGGGAGCCAAGGTGACGGCATAACAAGGATAAAGAACTTTGTCGTTTTCGTGCCCGGCACAGCGAAGGGCGACACAGTGCGTGTCAAGATAACGAGCGTAAGGGGAAGGCACGCTGTTGCTGAAGTGATAAAGGAAGGCGAAGCCAAGGCCGAAGGGGACGAGGATGCCGAGGAAGAGGCCGAAGAGGCAACGGAAAAGAAAGGCGAAACCGAGGAAGAGGCCGAAGAGGAAGCGGCGGAAGAGGCCGAGGAAGAGAAGGCAGAAAAGGAAGAAGAAATAGACTTCGCAGGGTGATAAAAAATGAAGATAGAACAGCTGAAGGACGGGGTCGCAGACAACATCGTCGGAAAGATAATCGAGCTGTCCGAGCCGAAGGAGATAATGACGAAGTTCGGCACGCAGGTGACCCTGACCAATGCGGTCCTCGAGGACGAGACCGGGACCATAAAACTGAGCCTCTGGGGAAAGGACTCCGAGGGAATCAAGCAGGGCTCGATGGTCAAGATAGACAAGGCCTTCGTAAAAACGTTCAGGGAAGAATTGCAACTTTCGAAAGGTAAGGGCGGAAAAGTAACCGTGGTTTGATCCGCCTTACTTTATTTCTTTTGTTTTTCCCAAATATGTCCCGTCCGTCAGGAATACGTCGGCGTCCTGCCAGTCGACGGACTTCAGGACCGGCCCGATCGGCTTGAACCTCTCTGAGTTGACGGCAACTCCGCCGATAAGGCGGTTGAAGACAGGCATGACGACCGCTTCCTCGAGATTGCATTTTACTTTTAGCTTCTTCTCAAATGCTGCGGCGTTGACGCGGCAGCGCAGCCAGCAGTGCTCGGTCATGCGCGTGCCCTGGGAAAAGAACTCCACGACCGGGTGCGCGTGCGACATTATCAGTGTCTTGCATGAGAGCAGCTCCGGTTTCGGCCATGCCTGGCCGTGGACGAACGCGTACTCGCCGAGCGCGAAGCCGTCGGGCTCATAAACGTCCGCGTTTCTAGCGACACGTTCGATGCCGCCGTCGTGGTTGCCCTTGACGATCGAGACCTTCACCTTCTTCGCCAGTTCGTTGAGCATGACCGGTAGCTCCCGCAGCTCCGTCCAGTTCATCTGCGGCACGTTGTGCTTCACGTCGCCGAGGATTACGAGGTGCTTCGCCCTGTTCTGCTTTATCAGCGTCAGCAGCCGCTCCTTGATGCTCTCGATCTGCGACGGGACCGTGACGCCGGAATCGCCGATCTCCTGCTCCATGCCTATGTGCAGGTCTGCGACGACGAGCACGCCGTCTATGAGCAGCGCGGGCTCCGTGAGGAACTTCATAAGGAATGTTGGTCAGAAACCGTTAAAAAGGCTTATGGACAATACAATCTCATGCGCATATATGATATATCCATGGACATAACGAGCACGATGGTCACATGGCCGGGAGATCCTCCTGCGAAAATATACAGGAAGTTCGAAACCCCGAAGGACCCGTGCAACGTATCCGGCATGGACATCGGCGTGCACACGGGCACGCACGTCGACGCCCCGAAGCACTTCGTGCATGGTGCAGGGAGCATCGAGAAGATACCGCTCGAGAACCTGTACGGCCCGTGCAAGGTGCTCGAATACCTGGGCAAGGGGTCGATAAGCGACAAGGATTTCGGCAAGGCTGACATAGAGAAGGGCGACATAATACTTCTGAAGACGGACAACTCACGCGACTCTTTGAAGGAGTTCAACAAGAAGCTCGTGCACATCACTGAGGACGCCGCCAAGTACCTGGTGAAAAAGAAGATACGGACGGTCGGAATCGATTATTTGTCAATAGCGCCGTTCGACAACGGCGAGCCTGTGCACAAGATACTGCTCGGGGCAGGAATAACTGTCATAGAAGGGTTGAGACTCAAGGACGTTCCAGAAGGGGAATACACGCTCAGTTGCCTGCCGCTGAAGATAGTCGGCAGCGACGGCGCGCCTGCCCGCGCGATACTGATAGAAGACTAGTCGATGAGCCTTCTGAATTCCAACATCCTGTCGCCGTACTTCTTGTTCTTCTGCATGTCTGGTTCGTACGTTCTGGCTATGGGCACGTCCGGATATTTGTCGATGATTCCCAGTGATTTCATGGCAATATATGCGGCTCCTGCCGCGCTCGCTTCCTTCTCGGCAGGCACCGATATGTCGTGGCCGAATATGTCGGCCTGCATCTGGAGCATCGCAGGCGAGTTCACGTACCCGCCGGTCGCCCTGATCTCATCCGAGTCATACGCGTAGGGTGGCGTCTCTGAAATTATATCGTAGCACTCGTCCAGCGCAAGCAGTATGCCCTCCATGGCGGACCGGTACATGGTGCGGTAGTCGTCGTCTCTCGTGAGCCCGATGAATCCGCCCTTCGCTTCGTTCTTCCAGTGCGGCCCGCGCTCGCCGTTCATGAAAGGGAGGAAGAACGGACCCGAGGAGGCCATCTTTTTGATTGCCGCGTCGCTCGGCTTCTTTCCGAAGGCATGCTCGAGCCAGTCCAGCGTGCTCATGCCGTCTGACAGGCTGCTGCCGTAGACGAACGTGTCCTTGTCGAAGTAGTGGCACCAGATGTTGTTTTTAGCATGTATTACGGGGTTCGGGTGTTTCATCTTCCTGACCGCCGATGTCGTTCCTATGGTGGTGGTCGCGCAGTGGTCCTTCATGGCGCCTGCCCCGAGATGGGCAAGCAGGCCGTCGCCTGCTCCCGGGACGACGACCGTGCCCGGAAGTATGGAGTCCATGTAGACGGACCGCGCGGCGCTCAGCTGGTCGCCCGTCTCCACTATGTTGAAGAGGTGTTCCTTGTCGATGCTCGCTTCATACATCATCTTGTCGCTCCATCCGGAGCCGTCGGCCCTCAGGAAGCCGGTGGTCGAAGCGACGGACCTGGACGTGGCTTCCTTTCCGGTGAGCGTGTAAAGGATGTAGTCGTGCAGCGTGACTATCTTATCGTTGTCGCGTATCTGGCTGTGCCTGCGCAACATCGCCTTGAAGACAGGGTACTGCGGATGCGGTAGGCACCCGGTCTCCTTATGGAAGACGTCGCCCTGCATGAACAGGGTCAGGTTCGAGGACGCGAGATTGTCGGCCCATGTGCTCACGTCGCCTTCCCTCTGGGCAATGACTTTCGGCTTAAGATTCTCGTCAAGTATCATGAACGTCGGGAACATGCAGGAAATGCAGACTGCTTCCGGCTCTCCGCGCCCCTTCATGACCTTTTTTACGGACCTGTTTGCAGCCTCGAGTATGTACCTTGAGCTCATGAAAGGCGAAGCTGGCGCGCCGTATTCCACCCGGGATATATCGACCAGTTCGCCGTCAGAATAAAGCACCGCCTTCACGCCGCTCGAGCCCACGTCGAGCCCTATCACTCGTCTTTCTTTTGGCATGGGTGGCCACCGAAACGGTTCCTTAGAAGATTTATGAGCTTGCCTGTCGGGGAGTCCTCGTCCGATTCCTCCCGCTCCCTGAGCGCCGTGTCCAGCGCAGGAGCGTCAAAGATGACCTCGTCGGCGTATTCCTTCGCCCACTTCCCGGTCTCCCCGCCGCCCACCTTTCCCGAAATATTCTTGGCGTCGATCTTGCCGTTCTTCAGGTCCTCGTAGACTTCAGCAGCGTAACGTATGAGGCGGGGGTTCACGCCCTTCTCCCACACCCTCAGAATATCTGCAATCGGCAGAGGCATGCAGTCGGACTGCTCCTGAAGGTCGGACATGTCCTCCATGAGCCCTGCTCCTTCTGCGAGGCCCTGCAGCCAGACGTACTCGACCGCGTTGTGCAGCATCTTCACGAAGTGCCCCATGCCCGGTGCTCCGACGTATACGAGCCCGTCGCGGGCAGCTATGTCCCCGAGCACGTCCTTATAGCGCTCGAACACTTCCTTGTCGCCGCCGACCATCATGCCGGCCCCCTCGCACTCAATCTCAAGCCCGCCTGTGATGCCGACATCAAGGAAGTTTATGTCCTTCTTCTGAAGAGAATCATACCTGCGTATCGATTCCTTCCAGTTGGAATTGCCGAGGTCGGCTATCGTGTCGTCTGCCGACAGGCATCCTGTCAGCTCCTTTATTATGCCGTCAACGGCGCCCGCGGGAACCGAGAGCATCACCAGCCTGGGCTGTTCGAGGTCCTCCATGTCAGAAACGCCCTGCGCAACGACGAAGTTCGCCCTTCCGCGGAACATTTCATATAAAGAAGCATTGCTGTCGTAGCCGATTATCTCGTAGCCGCGCGAATTCATCCTCTCGGCTATCTGCGAGCCTATCTTTCCCAAACCAATCAGCCCAAATTCCCCCCTTGGCATGACAAACCTTCGGTGGAAAAGGATTTAAGCGCTCCGAACCAGCAGTCCTCGAGGCGAAGTTAAGCTTATTAGCTTTCGACGGGATAACAGTTCTCATGCAGCCGATAGGAACGGTCGTCTCGACGCCGGAGGGGCCGAACACAAACGAGTTCTCGTTCATAGTCACTGGCCCCGCCAAGAAGGGGCAGTTCGTGATGGTGCGGACGACCGAGGGGAAGATGATCGCGCGCATATCCGACATCATGAAGACGAACCGATACTTCGAGCGGGCCGAGAGCGTGCAGGAGTTCGAGCGCAGCGGGAAGCCGCTGACGGAGATGTTCCCGGCCGAGCGGTGGGAATACCTCGTTGCCAAGGCCGTCGCGCTCGGCGTCTACAGCGAAGCGATGCTGATGAGGGCGGCGTTCCCCACGTCTCCGGGAGAAAAGGTCTTCGTTGCCGACAACGAGACGCTGTCGAAGTTCTTCGGCATCGACATGGAGAAAGGACTTGACATCGGAAACGTCGAGCATCACGACATGCCTGTCAAATTGAGCATGACGCGGCTGCTGCAGAAGCACATGGCAATACTCGCCATATCTGGCGCAGGGAAATCATACTTATCGGCGATATTCATCGAAGAACTCCTTGACCGCAAGAAGGAGGACGGGCAGGTGGCCGTCATAGTCATCGACACGCACGGGGAGTATGTCGGCTTTGCCGAGGATCCGAAGTACAGGGACAAGGCGGACGTGGTCATGGGCAAGGACTTCAAGATAGGCGTGCCGGGCCTTTCGGCATCGGCGGTCAGCGAGTTCCTCTCCGGGATGACGTCGGTCCAGAAGCGCGAGCTGAACAAGCTGCTGGCGCTGATGCATGAGGAGAAGCGCGGCAAGGCATACGACCTGCGGGACGTCCTCGCGCGGCTCGAAGAGAGCGACATCAAATCGACGACACGCGACATACTGGTCACGCTGCTCCTAGATCTCGATTCAACGGACCTTTTCGGCGCCTATGACAATCCGTCGCTCGACAAGCTGGCAAAGCCGGGCCACCTGACGACCATCGACGTGTCGGACATGACGAACCTGAAGGAGAAGCAGATAATAGTCACATACATCGGGCGCAAGCTGTTCCATGCAAGGATGGCAGGCGCCGTCCCGCCGTTCCTGTTCCTCGTGGAAGAGGCGCACAACTTCGCGCCCGAGGGCGCGCGCCGCGAGCACGCGATAAGCCGCGGGATAATCGAGAAGATAGCCCGCGAAGGGCGCAAGTTCCACGCCTGCCTTTGTCTCGTGTCTCAGCGTCCGATACAGCTGAGCACGACGGCGCTGTCCCAGTGCAACAGCCACATAATCCTGCGCGTCACGAACCCGTACGACCTTGACCACATAGGCAAGAGCTCGGAAGGGCTCACCGGCGACGTGCTAAAGACCATCAGTTCCCTGCGCGTGGGCGAGGCGCTGATAGTCGGCGAGGCCGTCAACTACCCGCTGTTCGTCCGGATACGCAAGAGGAAGAGCGTGAAGAGCGAGCGCGGCAAGCCGCTGGAGCAGGCGTGCGTCGACTTCTCGGACCAGAAGGCCGCGCGCGGAGAAGACGCCAAGGCGTTCCTATAGTTCTATATATTTTAACTCGGTTAAACGAGTGAAAAGCATTAACTTTAAATAGCTTTCCGGCGCATAATTCAACAGTGATTATGATGGGAAAAATAAACAAATTTGAGACCGGCAACAGGCTGTGGTACTCGAGGATGGAAGGGCCGTTCGACCTGGATCAGGCAGCGGAACAGGCAAGGAACGAGTACGATAGCGATAGAGCTGTCGAGAAGGCCTACATCGCGTTCGATTAATTTCCAGGACCAGGGAGCTTGGTGGCTTTTGTGAACCCGTCGCTCTCCTTCTCGCGTTCCAATTTGTAAAGGTATTTATTCCAGTTCTACCATATGTTATAGTAGGTTGTGATATGTTGCATAATCCTGAGCAACTAAGAAACATGTATTGGCAACGCGGCCTTTCTATAAGACGAATTGCAATAGAGTTGAACATTTCACCGCGTTCGGTCTGGAACATGATGTTGAAATATCATGTACCTCGCAGGCCTGCAATCTTTCCTGATAAATATAAAATTTCAAGAGAAACGCTAGAAACATTATATATCAAGCAAAAACTTTCACTAAGTCAGACGGCCAATAGGCTAGGTGTCTCCTCACATGTAGTGCACTACAAGCTTCGAAAATTCCGAATACCAACAAGGACCAAATCTCAAGGCATGATCAGACACCCCAAATCGTCCTTTTCAAACATTTTTACAGAAAAAGCATATATGCTTGGACTGAGAGCCGGAGATTTGTACGCATGTAAGCATTATAATCATATTCGATTAACATCAACAACGACACATCCTGCATTTGTTACAATGATGGGGAATGCCTTTGCGAATTATGCGAATGTCGGAACCCATCGCCGTTACAACAAAGATCATTATGAGTGGGTGGTTTATACTGATTTGCATCCTTCTTTTGATTTCTTGTTGTGTAAGCCTCGCAAACTACCTGAACAAATTATCAACGGTGATGCTTTTTGGCATTTTTTAGCGGGTTATGTTGATTGTGAAGGCAGCTGGATTATAACAAAATCCAATAAAGACGATATACGTTTTATGTTTCGCATAGGCACTTATGATCGAACAATTCTACGGCAAATCCAAAATAAACTACGTTCTGATGGTTATGCTTCGCATCTCTATTTGGACAGAAAGCAGGGTTCAAGAACGACATATGGTCGTCTTCGCAAGGATTTTTATGTGCTCAGGTTGTATTGTAATGATGATATCATAAGATTGATTAAGAAGTTGCTGCCTTTGAGCCGGCACGACGAGAAAGTCCGGAAAATGCAGCTTATTCTGCAGTGTGCCAGAAAGAAATGGTCGGATGTTCGTGTAAATGTGAGTCGGTTAAAAGAGGATATAAAAAACGAAGTCATAAAATGAGTCATAATTCTTGTGGACCAGATATATGTATCACTTTAGTTTCCCCATCGTTCGCTTTGTCACGTTCTAAGTGGTATAAATGACCACTTACGCAGGCTTCCATCGTTGGTTCATGCGTAATTAAAAAAACTTGGTCAACGAATTCGTTCATCCTTTCCCGCAAGACCGTCGCCAAATCTTCCATAGCTCGGGCATCTAGATTCGCGGTCGGCTCGTCAAGCACGAGCATCCTCATCTGCGGCGCCAGCACCAGCGAGAACGCGATGCGGAGCGCGAGGCACGCTATGCTGCGTTCGCCGCCCGAGACGAGGCCGTCGGCGTTCGTCCATCCGTCGCTGCCCTGCAGCTGGAGGACGTAGTCGCCGTCCGTCACGCCGAGGCGGGCCGACGAGAAGTCGCGATAAGGATATAGGTCCTGCCATATCATCTGCATTGCCTGGTTCACGGCGGAAACGAAGTTCAGCCTCAGCTGGTTCTGCGTCGATTCGAGCGCAGAGCTGAAGAGACCGAGCTGGTCGACTATGGCTTCGATCTTCCTGACCTCGGACTCGTAGCCCCTGATGATCTCCAGCTTGCCTTCGGCGTCAGCTATGCGCTTCTGCTTCTCTCCCATGACGTTTTCGGTGCCCTCGATCCTGGCCTCGAGGCCCTTCTCAAGGCCGATGGCCGCCTGGAGCTCCCTTTCGACGCGCTCCAGATCTTCCGAGGAGAACCCGAGGAACTTGTGCTTCTCCTCGTTCAGCTGCGTGAGCCTGATCTCGAGGTCCTTGGCCTTCTGCACTTTCGCGTGAGCCTCCTTGCGCTTCTCGATTATCTGCTGGAGCGAGCGTATCTTGTTCGCCTCCTTCTCGAAGTCCTTCTCGACCGATTGTATGCCCTTCTCGATGGAGCGCACCTCCGATCTGTGCTTGCGGACCTCCTTTTCCAGCTGCTCGAGCGCCTGTTCTAAGAATTTCATTTGCTTCTCCGAGTCCGTCAGGCTCTGATACCTGTCGAGGAGCTTGTCAAAGTCCTTGACGGCGGCTTCGAGGCGCGTGCGCTCGTCCTCGAGCGAGAGTATGACCTTTTCCCTGTCCTTTATGAGCTTCTTCAGGTCGGAAATCTTCTCGCGCTTGCCCTCGAGTATGCTCCTGCGCTTGGCCTCCGTGATCTTCTGGTCGCATACCGGGCATGAGTCCCCGACCTTGTGGAAGTCCGCCACGCTGCGCTCGGTCTCTTCGATGCCGGCCATCGCGCGCTGCATCTCGTTGCGGTGGCCTTCCAGTTCCTTCGTCTTCTTGTCGAGCTCCTGCTTGAGCTTCTTGGCATTGCCCTTCTCGAGGAGGTCTTCAAGGCCGCGTTTCTCCTTCACCTTGGCCTTCAGGTCCGGGAGCTTCTCCTCCTCGATCATCTTGACCTTCGTTTCCTTTATCGTGGCCATCTGCTTGGCAGCGTCGAGCCGCAGCTTCTCGCCGTCGAGGCTGGTCTTAAGGATATCGTATTTCTCGCGGTAGGAGTCCATCTCACGTTCAATGTCTTCGTCCGGGCGCTCGACGTTGCCCTTGAGCTCGTCGGAAAGGCGGTCGATGTCCTCACGGACGGAGTTGATGAGGGCGAGCGCCGTGCGCGACTCCTCGTCGATCCTGCGGCGCTCGTTGTCCGTCTTCCTCAGGAAGTCGAGCCTTCCTGAGATGCTTTCGCGGTTCTGGATTGTCTGGCGCAGGTGCTCGTGGAGGCTGATGCGGTCCTTCCTGACGGCTTCGAGCTCGAGCCTCATGTCCTGGAGGCCCTTTGTCAGGTCGTCCGACCTCAGCGAGAATATCGTGCGCTGCTTGTCCGAAAGCAGCGACTTCATCCTGTTCGACAGCGCGACCGCGCTCGTGCGCGCGTTCTCGAACTTGTCTATGGACAGGAGCTGGTCTATCTTCTTCATGCGCTGCCCCTTCGGGATCGTGAGGAACATGTCGAGCTGGTTCTGCTCGGAGTATATCGCACGGGTGAACAGGTCGTAGTCGATCTTGAGTAGCTTCGAGACCTCGTCCGTGACCTTTTGTGTCTGCGGCGCCTCGATGAGCTTCCCGTCCTTCCTCAGCTCGGCGGTGGCCCGTCCGCCTTCTATAGTGCGCTTGACCGAATAAACGTCGTCTCCGACCATGAACTCGATCTCGACGTCCGCCCGTTTCTCTTCTTTCGGCTTCTTCATGACAGTGTCCTCGAGCCGTATCTTCTTGCCCTGCAGGGCCGGGAACGTCCCGAAGAACCCGAAGCAGATGGCGTCAAGGAGGGACGTCTTTCCCGAGCCCATGATGCCTATGAGGGCGTTAGTGCCGTCGCTGAATTCCAGCGAGGTGTCCTTGTGCGACCGCCAGTTCTTGACCGAGACCTTCGTTATCATTTGTTACCACCAAAAAGCATGTTCATTATCTCGTCGATGCGCCCGTCCGCCAGGAGGTCGAACATGTCGTGGGCATTGAGCCCGCACTTCACCTGGTCGAGGTTGTCTTGCAGTATACGTAGTCCCTGCTCCTCGGGCGAGAGCCCGCGCTCACGAAGAGTTTTGAGCAGTTCCATGTTCTTCTCGAACTCGCTCTGCTTCAGCTCCTGGTTGATCTTGATTATGGCGCGGTCCCCGTACTTCTGCTCGAGGTCGGAGAAGTTCGGGACGGCCGTCTCGGGCGGGAGCCTGCCCTTGATTTTTATGCCGATTATGGGCTTCATCTTGTGCTGCTGGCTGATGACGTCTATTATCTTCTGCTCGACCTGGCGCCTGATTTCCGGACTGTACAGGAACTGCTCGCAGACGACCTTCCTCTGGCTCGCCAGCGGGACGAACTCGAGGTATGTGCCGTTGAACGTGAACATGCCCTTGCCCTGCTCGGACTCGGCCTTGTGCACGGACGTCGTCACCGTGCTCCCCGTGAGCAGCAGCGTGCCGCTCTTGAAGTTGCGCATGTCGTGCCAGTGCATGTGGCCGAGCACGTAGAGGTCGAAGCCCGCCGGCAGGTCCTCCATCCTTATGGACGGCGGCTCGAGCGGCGAATAGACGTACGGGTCCACGCTCTGGTGGAGCATGAGTATGTTGCATGCGCCGGGAACGGGCTTCGGCGACCACTGCTTCAGGCAGTCGCCGGCGAAGCGTTCGGGAACGCCGGACATGCCGTGAACGGCCACCTTCTTGCCGTTTATGTCGAAGAGCGCGGTCGAGCCGTGCAGGTGGAGCAGCAGCCCGGCATGCTCCATTGCCTGGACGGGATTTATCATGAACCTGCTGCGCCTTTCGTGCGTGCCGTGGATCGCGACCACGGGTATGCCGCGGAGCGCCGAAGGGGAGACCTCGTTTCGGTCCTTGCCGGCGACGTCCACGAGCTTCGCCTGCGACGGCGAGTTCTGCGCAACGCTCAGTATCTTGGCCGCGCGGGCGAGCACCTCCTGCTTCGGCACGCGGGAGTCGAAGATGTCCCCTGCTATGAGTATGAGGTCCGAGTCGAGGCTGCGCTCCATGGCTTCCTGGAAAGCCAGGAACGGGTCCTCTCCGCGCTCCTCGCCGTAATCATAGCCACAGTGGCAGTCAGAGAATATCGTTATCTTCACAATAAGCCCCTTATACTAATGCACCCAAAAACTAATATGCTTAACCACCAAGCATAAAAACAGGCAAACGAAATTAGATACGGCGGTTTTCATGGCAGAGAAGCTCAAGCTCAGCAAG
>Ga0315295_10000991_pt1 | contig 24227 bp, 19 predicted proteins | sample YL17G14_0_MG_FD_204453 | JGI IMG/M metagenome (GOLD analysis project Ga0315295, IMG submission 204453) | Sediment microbial communities from Yellowstone Lake, YNP, Wyoming, USA - YL17G14_0 | ecosystem: Environmental > Aquatic > Freshwater > Lake > Sediment | place: USA: Wyoming | collected... | reverse complement strand
GCCATTTTCTGGTGGACCGTGATGATTTTGAATCTTCAACCACCTTATCAGGGTCCACCAGAAAATGGCTCTTATATGAAGGCACATATGGATCTATAAGCCATTTGACTACCAGTGGGGTGATTAATGGGGTAGGTTCGCTTAAATTTGAGGCTATAGAGGCAGGAAATGAAGGAACTGCGGCTTTGGTAAGTGATGTAACAAACAGTGTTGTTACAGGGAAAATACGGGCGAAATTTAATCTAACGGGAGGTAATGCTAATTTTGTTTTATTTGCAATGATTCAAGATATAGATCCTTTAATAAGTAATTCTTACCATTTGTTGATTAAATCTGGGCGACCTATCAGAATGGAATTGCGAAAAGGCTCTATAGGTGGATCTTCATCTACTTTAATTGCCCAAAGCAGTAAAACAACTATTTGGAATAATACCGATTTAGCTGCTATGTTAGAATGGAAAATAGATATTTTAAATAATAGAATACGCTTGAGAGGATACGTTACTCCTTATGAGACTACAGCTTTTGGGGCATTGGATAAGAGATTGGAATATATTGATGATTTTAATCCTTATTTGACAACAAATGGTGAAGGATTTGGGTTTAAAGAATTACCGAATGTTACAAATGCTGGAATCGTTATAGTAGATGATGTTTCAATTTTTGAAGATATTAGTATAAGAGCCGTTCCGAATCCATCAAAAGTTGGGTAAAATAAAGAATTTCCAGCAAACGGTTACTCTGAAAAAGTTGTATTCTCTAGACGGAGTGTAAATTTTCCGGGAGATTTGGACTTATGGCTGTAAAAATTAGTAGGTATGTTGAGCCGGGCGTTTTCGTTGAGCATGAAGTTGTTCAACCAATCCCAGCATTTGCGGGATTGCCTCGCCAAATTTGCCTTATTGGGGAAGGTGAAAAGTGCAAGACTATCGTAAATGAACGAAAAAAGAGAGGGTATATTGACGGAGAGTCGGTGACTGTCAGTGGTACTCCCGCTCGATTTCAGCTTGATGAAATATCAGACAGTGCAAAAAGCTCCATGTATCTTTTTGCTAATGGAGATCAACAAACTTCTGATGCTTTTTCTATTGTTTCTTCAACTCAGGTAGAAATTGGTAATGAATATTACGATAGCACCGCTACTTACACATTTTCATATCAGAGCCTTACAGGAGCAGGAAATAATCAATTTGATGAATTAGAAGAAGATGTGTCCGGTACTTGTGGGCAGATTACTTCTGTCGGAACATTCCCTGGTTCTAGAAATTTCGTAAAAGACATAGATTATTCATTATCTGGAGTGGGGATTTTATGGCTTGATCCAGAGGCAGCAGAAATTACTGGATCAGAACAGGAAACTTTTAGTGGATTAGCTTCTACCACTTTTAAAGTAACTGTTGATGGTGGATCGGAGCAATCAATCACTTTTGATGCGGGGTTGGGAAGCTATGAAAGTGCTGGTGCTGTTGTTGCAATTATCAATTCTGGCGTAAGCGGTTTGACGGCTTCTGATGCATCCGGTTATGTTAAACTTACCTCAAGCACTATTGGAGAAAGTTCTTCATTAGAAATTGGAAATGGAACGGCTAATAGTATTCTTGGATTTACAAATGGATCTATTTCCGTTGGTAGTGGAAAGAATCCCGCTAAGGGCGAAGAATATTTCGTTTCATATAAAGCAGCCCGTCCCGACACGGATTATAATAGACCAATTCTAAATACAAGTCTAGATCAGCTAATTTCAAAAGTGGGTGGTGTTTCATCATCCAATGCTCTCTCACTTGCAGGAACAATTGCTTTTGAACAAAAGCCGCCATATGTATATCATATTCAAGTTAAAAATACTGGAAGTGGTCAAGCGGCCCAAGATTTGGATTATATTGAAGCTATTGCCGGAGCAGAACTAAATCCTGATATTACGGACGTTGTTGTGCTAGGCCACCCAACTGTCAGTAATGCTGGAGGTATCAAGTCGCTTGTACGAGCGGCACTCAGAGATCATGTAGTCGATCAATCCAGTCTGATTCAACGTGCAGAGCGTGTAGGTTGGTTCGGTTTGGCAAAAGGCACTCTTCCTGGAGATGGGGAGACTCCTGGCACATTCGTCTACGTGGCTACGAATGAATTACAAGTTTCCGCTGACAGCCCTGGCCGTGGACGATTTGTGCTAGTTGGTCCCGACACAGTAACAAAGAGTTTCCGACTGGCTGATGGGACTGTAAAACAATTAGATCTAGATAGTACATATCTGTCTGCTGGAGTTTGTGCATTAAATGCAAGTTTCTTGAGCCCAGCGGAAGGACTGTTGCGAAAGGTTGTTACAGGTCTTGATTTGGTCACGTTACTTACTAAGGGAGATCGAGATCTAATGTCGTCCAACGGTGTTACTCTTGTATATGACCGCCAGGGACGAAATCTAGTATTCGATCCAGTTTCTACTGATTTAACAAGTGCTGAATTCAGAGAAATAAACGTAATGAATCAGAAAGATAACGTAGCCAAGCGTGTACGTCAACACCTTGATGATACGGTTGTTGGTCTAGTTCCTGATGATCTTGCGCAATTCATATTTGAAGTAAAACAACAAATTGCGGTTCAGTTGAACGGAGCAATTGCCGATGGAGCAATAGCATCATTCCAAAATAACGATGGGACGGTTAGAAATATTGATCTTCAAAATGATATTATTGTAACACGTAGGGCTTCTGATCCAACTACTTATGATTTCCGTTTTACATTCTTTGTGCGTTTCATTGCAAAACGCCTCTTCGGAACCTACTCAGTTACTATTCCGAGTGGTCAGAGTGGTGCGTGATTTTTATGGCTAAAGAATATAGAGAACTAGAAAGTTATGGAGGTAGATTTCCATGCCCGTGCCCTTGACAAGAATTGCTTCACAGCACATAATTTCCATTAGATTTCAAGGCGTGACCGTAGGCGCGGTCCAGCGTTGGGCGCCGAGACAAACCCGCCGCATGACCCCCATCTATGAAATTAACACACTAACATCTGGTCGTCGAGTTGATATCGTTCCTGGGAATATTGAACAACTGCAAATTGCTGTAGATCGTTATGATCTTTTTACAAAGAGATTGCATGAGGCTTTTGGTTTTCCAGCATCAGCTATTAATCTAGCAGATCACACCAACCCATTTGACGTTCAAGAATTGTGGCAACTTCCAAGCGGACTAATTATAGGAACGATTTATACTGGTTGCTGGTTTTCTGATATCGGTCGTGAATATACCGCAACTGGAGACCGTGTAATAATGACGAGGGGAACCATAGAAGTTACTGACAAAATGAATTTATAAATCAAGGACTTAGGGATTAATGATAAGAAAATATACAGTGCGTTCGTTGTAATACAATTTTAGGAATGTATGAAAATTATAAAGATGAATTTTCTAAATTTGATGAATATATTAATAATCCACCTGCGAGAAAAATTATTCAGTTAAGGAAAGTAATTTAACCCACCAACTACCATGGGGGAGTAAATACAACTCCCCCATATCCTTCCCTTGAACCCTCTTATAATCAAAAAAGCGATTAAACTATAAAGATATAATCGAAAGGAGAAAATTATGTCAAACATGCCAAAGCCAGATAGAAATCCATTACAAGATCTATATGAACTTATAGAAAAAGGTCAAATCACAAAAGATATTCAATACAAGAACAAAGTATTCACATTTCGTTCATTAAATGACGAAGACTACATATGGCGAGATCAACTTGTAAATGCTTCGAATTATCTTTCGTTAATGTCTTCTCAACGAGCACCAACATTAGCAATTGCTACTGTAGCTGTTGATGGGATTCCAGTAGAGCAAATGGATTTGGATCAATATCCTGATGATTACCCAAAAGCTTTACGTATTTCGCAACCGGATAACACTTTCATTATAGCATATAATTTGTGGAAGAAGTTGTATTCTAAAATGCCTCGTAATTATCTTATCGGACTTCATAATTTATATGTTGATGAGATTGAACTTCCTTCACAAAAAGTTTCGGAGGAAGATGTAAAAAAATCCTAAGCGAGTATCCATTTTTAACATTGAAATTAAGGATACTCGCTGATTGGAAAATTCCAATCACTGATCCACGGCTGAAAAAGATGAATGTAGCTAGATGGATCGCCACTTATCATTCGATGGTAGAGCAGCAACGAAGGGATGTGAGACGTTGGGCTCGATTTTTCGGTAGTGATATGACTGTTTTTCAAAAAGATGAAGAAGGAAATCCAATTAAGTCTGAAATAGCTGATATTTTTCCTTTGGCGGGAATTTTAAATCCTGAAGTATATAAGGAATTAACGGAAAGATATCAAATTACAGTGAAAGAAGATGAGATCGACAAAGATCAATTTGAAAAACAAATGCGAGAATTAGAAGAAAGTGGTGCATTAACTGATATAGATATACTAACAGACGCCGCAGAAAAAAAGATGAAAGAAAAAAAGGATAAGCATTCTGAGTTATCCTTTATTGGTGTTAAGGAAGATCCTAATACTTAATTATGCCAACACGAGAAGAAATTCTTCAACAATCTCAACGTCAACTCGCTACTCAAGAATTTGAGCGTATAAGAAGCGATGCGGAAAGGTTCGTTCGTGAGCAAATGTTGGGAGATATGCCTTCAGAGGGGAAAGCAGATATAGTGCGTTCCATTTTGGCAAGAATTCAAAATACTCTTGTGGAAGCTGGTGAAGATACTGTAGAAAAAATTACTAAAAAGACTGATATTAATGCTGCACAGCTTTTTGTTACTATTGCCGATAATTTTGTTACAGATATGAGCGATAAGCTTTACAGCGCTGCTAAAGCTTTAGGTGCAGAAGGAGCTGGATTCGGCCAGGCTGGGAGAGATTTAGGAAGAGGATTTGGTAGCACTTTGGGCAAATCTATCGATACTCGTTTTAGTAAAGGATCTTTGGCACAAGAATTAAAAGTATTTGAACGAGTAGGCTCAGTTTTTGGTGATGTATTTGTGCAGACTGTTCAAATGCAAATAGAAGGATTTCGTATGATTGGTGCTAGGTTGGCACCTATGTTGACTGCTGGTCTTATGGGGGGAAGTGAAGATTTTAAAGAAATGGGGGTAGAAGCCACAGATACCGCATTACAAATAAGACTAGACACTGCACGAACAGTAGAAGAAATTATGGGCTTAGGGGATAAAATTTCTAAATTGGGAATGCCATTTAGAACTTCTGGTGCGGCGGCGACCCAATATGCAATAGCATTAGCTACTATAAAGAATGTTGATGTTCAGAAAGTTTACACTGTCTTAGAACAAGCAGTAAGAACACATGGTCAAGATTTGGGTGCTGTTCAATCTGCTATGGAGTTGTTTACCGCCGCTTCTGCTCATTATGCTCAAGTTGCTGATCAAACAGACGATTCAATAGCTCGCTCACTAAGTTCTATGGATAATTTATTGGATATGTATGGGCAAGTACGGGCGCAATTAGGAATGACTGCCGCTGATTTCGTAGCTTTATCATCTTCGTTTCTTGCTTTTGTTAATGTTTCTAAAGAAATGGGTACTAGAACCGGCATGATGACACAACAAATTGCCGGTCTCATGAGAGGTTTATTTTCATTACAACAAACTGGACTTACCGACATTATGTTAAGAAGTGATTATGTAATGCGTTTGTTAAATCAAACTGCCGGTGGAAAAGAAGTAATAGAGATGGCTAAACCAGTAGCAAAAAATTTAGGTTTAGAGATTAATAGAGAACTCACTGTTGTTTTGGATTATCTATTTGCTCAAAAAGGAGGAGAAGGGGTTGCAGAAAAATTTACAGCAGCTATGTCCGAAGCGTTTTATAAAGTTGCTCGTAAAGGGGGAGGCCCTTATGGGGGTGTTACTGGAGATCCCCATGATGCTTTTATGGTAACTGCTCTTACGGCAGAAAAAATATTGGGTTTAGGTTTTCGTGAATTTCTTCTATCCGTACAGACTGGAGCAAAAATATCTGATATGCAAAAAGGAATAGGTGAAACTGAAACTCCTCAGAGTCTTATTAGAGATTTAGCTACAGGTGGTGCTCCTGGTCTAGATCCACGCCAAATTCTTGGTACTCAAAAGGAATTAGCTGAAAGCGCTTTATCCGTACAACAACAGATTGTAGCTGAAACCCAACAGGCTATGGCTATTGATCTTTCACTGCATGGAGCAAATATCGATCTTCAAGCACGAATGGTTCCTGTGATGGCAGATTGGGCTAAGAGTCGTCGTCTTATTAGAGGAGCTGGTGTAGGTTCAAGAATTGATCCTCGTGATCTACCGAAAGGTCCATTAGGACAGTTGATGAGCAGAGTTGGAATTGGATTATATAGAGGTGTACCTTATAAACCAGAGCTGAAATCTTATTTAGTAGGTAATTCTATAAGACAAGTATATGGTGGTGTGGAAGTTAAACAGACAGTTGCTACTCCATAAGAGGAATTAGAATTAAATGCCTGACGGTACAAGTATATATGAGAAACCTCTCTTTCCTGATCCACAAGATCAGCAAAAGTTTGAGGAACAACGCCAACGGATAGATAAACTTATCAAATCTTTGGAAGAATTTGAGTCTAAAATTCAAAGTCAATTTGGTGATGCCGCTGAAGAAGCATTCAGTGGCGAATTTATGAATCGAATTCAACGCGATTTCGAGCGTTTCGGTCGGGATTTTTCAACACAGGTTAGTACTCAATTTACAAGAGAAATGAATTCTCTTTTTTCAGGAGGAAATTTACCTGGATTCGGTAAAGCTGGTGAACAAGCTGGAGGGGCTTTAGGTACTGCTGTTGGTATGTCATTTGGAGCATTTATCGGTGGTCCTATGGGGGCACAAGTTGGGGCTGCTATTGGACAAGCCGCCGGCTCAGTTTTTGGTGGATATATTCAAATGCTTACTCAGGGTTTTGAGATGATGGGTGCCCAGCGCCTTCCTCAAATCTACGCAGGAATGATCCCTGAAGGTTTAACTCCTGATGATTTTAATTTAGAAGGAGCAAAATATATAAATACTATTGAAGAAATGCGCCTAAAGACAGGAGAATCAGCAGAATTTTTGGACACAATGATGGTTGCCGCTTCTCGATTGGGTGTGGCTCAAAACACAGAAGGAATGCGTTTAACTGCCAATATTATTAATATAGAAAAATACATCAATCTTCAAAGAGGAATGGGTATGCAAATTGCTACCCGTCTAGTCCGTGATTATGGGCAAAGTTTGCAAGATACTACTGGAGTATTAGCGGATTTACGTGCTTATACAGAAGAGTATAATATGCAATTGCGCTATTCAGAAAATGCTACAGCACGAGCCTTCATTTCTGCACAAACTTTAGCAGAAGCTTTAGATCAAGTAACTGCGGGAGCACGTACAAGCGGCGCTACCCTACAAGATTTATATACTACAGCACAAGGATTGATGCTTTTGATAGGAGAAATGGGGCGTCCTGAAGTGACTCGCCAACGAGCGGGTAATATTATGGAAATAGTAGCCCCTACGGCTGGTGGAGGATTTAAAGAAAGTATATGGCAACGGCAATTATTGATGGGGTCTGAGGAAGGAAGAGATTTGGTAGATCAATTATACAGAAGTGTTCGTCAGTATCCGCAAGCAATCGGTGCTAGACCGGGACAGCCAATATCAGAAAGAGCACTGGAACATATGACCAATCAATTATTGTATCAAGCGGGGGTAGAATCTAGTTCTGGTCAATCATTACATTATGGCATTGATTCTCGTAGAGTTTTGGCTTTAGAAGCGTATGGTTTGATTCAGCGCATGGAAAGACAGGGAGCTAGACAAGATCCTACCATAGCCGCCGAAGCTTTAAGACCTTTTATTCAGGGAATGACGGGAAAAACGGCTAATGTTGGGGCTCTCACAAATTTATGGATAGGATATCAAGGCATCGGTGGTACTAAAGAAGCTTTTCTAAAACATATGGAAGGAGCGGGTGCGGGTCAATTATCGGATGCAGCTCGTCAGGCTCTTGGGATTTCTGAGGAAAATTTGCAAGAAAAAGCTGTAGAGCGTGGTGAACAAACTCTAGGCTTTTTCCAAAAAATGGGAATAGTTCTTACTAAATGGTTATCAGGATTAACTGTAGCTTCAGATCAAGCTAAAAATATTATTGAAGCATATAGAGAAGCAGATCCACAAAGGGAATTTCAACAATGGGTTGCAGCAGAAAAAGAAGGAGATAGAACCGTGGAAGAAATGGGAGAGGCAACCCGCCAAGCTACTGAATTTTTGAATACTATAGCTGAAAAAATAGATCCTTCTTTATTGCAATCTTTAGAACCACCAACAGTATCAGCAGAAGGCACAATATTGACGCCTGCTGAAGAAGCTGCTAGAGCAGGTAGACCTACGAAAGGTATGGAATTCTTTTTTCCTGGTGAGGCTCAAGCCGCTATGGATGAGGAAAATATACGAAATAGAGGCGCAAGGACAACAACAAGGAATTGACAATAATTGAAAAATCTGATATAGTAAAGACAGAGGAAATAATGAATCGCCGTATAAATATTAAAGCCATTTTGAAAAATCGAGTTCTGCGACGGAAGCTAATGGTTCCAGTTATCCAGGCTATTCAGGCCAGGGAAGGAATTGAAACTACTCAAGAGCAAGCGGAACAGGCTTACGATGCCGTTCAAAAAAGAAAAGGGTTTTAAATGAACTATACTGAGTATCTAGCGAAATCGGCTAATATAAGAATAGGGACGCTAACAGAGGTAGAAGCCCCCCAAACTCCTTCTATTCCCCTCAAGAGGGTAGTTTTGGCTCGTAGGAATAGTGCAGGTTTCGTTTTTGGCGCATTCTTGATGTGGGCGTTTTATGGGGCTTTCACAGGTGGATATTTCGACCAGATCCTTTTGACTTACGCTTTAGGGTTTGCTTCTATAATCACCCTTTTCCCTGCGATTAAAACGATGTATGAGTGTAAGATGGTAGAAGGTAGATTTTCCTCCGAAGACCAAGAAAAGATTAGGTATGGGGATTGGGACAATATTCGAGGATATGTTTTACTGTTTATAACAACTTTTTGGCCAATTTTGTGCGCAGCTTATGGGTTGAGTGACCATAAAGTTATTCCTGGATGGAAATTGTTTTTTACTGGGACGTTTATTTTAGTCGGAATTTTAATGAGAGCCGTTCGATCTTGTCGTAAAAGTGAGCCAAAGGATTATCGCTGGATTACTGCACTTTCATAATATTCACAAAAAGGGGTTGGAGCGGCATGTGGAGGAGAAATGGAGATTGTTCCGGTAGCGGCACTTACAAGGGTGCTATTCGGAAAGGTTCAAGATAGGAAAGTTGCTGGACTTAAAATATTCACAGATAGAAGTCTAGAGCGCGGTATTTCTTTGAGAGAAACAAATAGTGACCAAAACCGCAGCACGGTAGTCTCTCTCAATGTCATTCCACAACAGATCGAATTCAGGCAACGTTCGCGTATTTCAGAACAAGTCATTAAAGACGGTAAAGCCTTCTTTTTTTGGAGGAAGGATCGTACATCTAACCATTTAGATTTGCTGGAATTACGAATAACTGGTCTTACACGTTCTCTAATGTTTGAAGCGGACGTTCCTCGTACTCTTAAAGAATCTCTTTCTCGAAATATTAGTGATGTTAAGAACATTTTTGTTCGTCCCACTGGAGAATCTACCAGTGTAGGTAAAATAACAAAAAAGCAACAGGACTGGTTGACGTTTTGGCAAATTACAAGAGAACCTTATGTTGACGAGAAAGGAATCAATGAACACCATATTCGCCTTCAAACTCCTGCATTTCCTACCGAAGAAGTAGAATTTACTGGGCATTTTACTGCTCCTATACAATGGCGACAAAATGCCAACAATCCTTTTTTAGTCGATTGGGAACTTTCATTAATTGTTCATAGAACAGATCCCAGCCTTGATTTACTTTTCAAGGGAGCACAAGAGATCATGGTGGAAGGTTAATGGCTGATCAAAGAGGGATAATCAGAGATCCTACTGATAGAGTAGGTTTTGAAGTTTCAGGGACTCCTGATACTGAAAGTCGAGTATTAATAGGTGCGCCTGATTATCGTGTGTTTATTTATGGAGCGGAAGTTACATCAGATGTGTTTAGTGTTAGTGTTACTAATTCATATAATGAACAGATCGGCATAGCTAGAATAAATATGGTTAATGATAATCTGAAGTGGATTTTACCTACAACTGCCACCGCCACCAAATGGGGTAAAAGTTATCGTATAGATGAATTAAGAACGGGGTCAATCGGTCCACAAGACATCGGTATTTTAGATCGGGACGAGACAAATACAAAATTGGGGGGAGCGGGGACACGCAGAGAGGTTCCACAAGGTGAAGTATCAGAACTCAATGGGGTTATGACCCCTTATAGATTTGCTCAAATAAAAAGAGAAAATATGTCCAAGCGTTTTGATTTGTTAGACGCAGGAAGAAGTGAAGTAGACAACATTAAAATTCGATTCAAGGATGAAAGTATATTTCCTTTTATACCCGGCGCTCCTTTAATTCAAATGGCGGACCCAATACGTATATTTTTGAAAAATCCGTGGAATTTACAAAATCAGGATTCTGGTCAACAATATGATGAAGAATGGTATTTTGCTTTTACGGGTTTTATTGCTTCGGTAACTGAAGACTTTGAATCGGAAACAAATAAATCCATATTACGCATTTTTTGTGAGGAAATTCGTCGCATTCTCAGATATGCGCGAGTTACTACAAATCCTCAAGTTTTCAATAGGTTGTCTTTGGTTAGGCAAGGAATATCGGACAAAGCTGGGATTATTCAATCAGATTTGACAAGATTTCATGGAAGCCAACAAGTCGCGGCAGGTCAAACACTTATAGATCTTAAAAATAATACTAATGGAATAATGGAAAATATGATTTTTAATACAGGTTCTCAAGTTGATGGAAGTTCTCCCCAAGGTGTATTGGGATTTCGTAGTCCAGATACTCTAAGTGAGACTGTTTTAACAACAAATGCTTCTGAAGTTGAAGAAGAAACTTCCGATTTTCTCGATGTTATGTATCCTGTTCTAAATGAGGAACAAGTAACAAATTATGGAGCAGATTGGTCGTTGGGAGCATTAGGAAAAGAAAATCGATTTTACATTATTGTTCCAGATATTGCGAATTTTCCAAATCGCATGTATCCTTATGATCTTCAAGCCAGGGTAAATTTTTATTATGAATGGAAATCTAGATTTGATGTAATTAATGAGTTTGTAAAAACACAAGATTCGATTTGGTATTCAACCCCTAAAGGAGATATAGTGTTAGAATTTCCACAATACGATGCAACCCCACAAAAATACAAACTACCTTGGAGTAGTGTACTTACTATTCAAGATGAATATACTGGTTTCAGTATGACGGAAGATGATAGAAAGATACAAACACAAACTATTGCAAACACATCCCCCGTTGATGGATGGAATGCAGCGAGTGAATTTCCTATTCCTGGTCATGGGGCTAAAGAAAATCCTGAATTAATAGCTAGATATGGGTTGCGTTTACATCTTGAAAGTAGACCATTCATGTATAGTAAAGATTATGCAGGTTCTCAAAGTGCTAATGCGTTAGCTGCGATGTGGCAAGAATTAACAAACGCAGACGCATACCGGATTGAAGGATTAACAACATTACCAAATTTTAGAGCACCAATTGCGCGACCTTTTCACTTTAAAGCCAGAAATCTAATCGGATTTTCTACTCAAATTACTCATACCGTAGTGTGGGGACAGTTAGCTAGAACAGAATATGGTTTACAATATGTTCGTCATTTTGATGCAGTATCAGGACAATGGTTACGAGTAGGTGGAAACTATGCATGGAATTGGGCTGGAGGCAGCATTAAGAGTGGAGCAATCCCTGAATCAGACGTAGCGGGCGCGGGAGTTACACCAGTAGAATCCCGTTCGCATGGGCAATCTAACCTAGATGCTCCAGATCCCGTTTATGATTCGGTTCGTCAATCACTTAGAAATGTAGAAGATCAAGAAAAAGCACTAGGCACAAAATTATTAAGTGACCACGATAGATGGCAAGTTAAATCAATGTTAAAAGCTGTAGGAAACGATTTAAATAGAGACACAGAATTTAGAAAACAATATCTTACCAAGGCTTCAGAAATTCTCAGCACTGCAAATGAAAAAGGTAATATTGGGCAGACTGAATATCCTGAGAAGGTGAAATAATGGCTACTCATGATCCACGATGGTTTGGGAATTATGATCGAGTATTACTTGCAACAATAACAGGTGTGGATGCATCTCAAGGAACTGTACAAATAGAATTCGTAGATCAATTTGGGGCACGGGATGATGTTCCATTTCCCATAATAGCAATGTCTCATGATGCTTGGATGCGTTTTGTACCTCAAGTACATGATGTAGTTCAAGTTGGGATTCGTGGAGATGAACAAGCTGTTATTATTGGTTGGTTTCCTTACGCATATCGACAAAGGATAGAAAATTTTGACAAGAATGAGAAAGCTATGGACGGGATTAACCCGGAAATGATGCAAAAACTTGAACCGGGAGAATTTGATCTACGTGCTAAAGGTGGTGGATATCTACGAATGAAGAATTCGGGAGATGTCTTGTTAATGGGGAGTAGCGGTAATCGACTTAGCTTATTTGGGCAAGAAAATTATAATGAGCTTGTTCAAAATTCTGCAAAAATAACAGATGGTTTTAGTTGGATTAGGTTTGGTAAGCCGTATCGATTATTTCCTAATTCTAGTGAAAGGGAACAACCTACTTTTGGAGATGGACAACCAGGTACTTCTAGTTTGATAGAACGAGATACTCGTCTAGTAGATTCTAATGGAAATGTTCTTGTTCGGGAAACCTTGGGAAATGTTATTGATGAAAAAGGTAATCTTGCTGTAAGTGGGGAAATAGGGGAAATCTCAGTCGATGTATCTAATTCTATTACCACTACTGCAACGAGTGTTTTAAATGGTAATATTCCTGGACCTATTTCAGATGTTAGTCGAACACTGAAAAACATGAAAAGCATGTCAGAAAATGCTACTGGATCTATTAAGAAAGCAGTATCACCAAAGACCTCGTTTTCGGACCACATATTGGATTTTGCAAATCAAACAATAACCCAAATTACTACTGGTTTATCTGGAATTGATTTAAGTGGGTTAGCTACTTCTTTAAGTGATATTACTACTCTAGGTGATGGTCTTAAAGGGATAGGCTCAGTTGGAAAAAAGATTCGTTACAGATTGACAGTACATAAAAGTGGAAAAAGACTTTACGGGCTCGATGTTGATGAAGATGGAGGAATTGTCCAAGCAACAGAAGATAATTATAATATAAATGCCAATAATGGATCATTGACGTTATATGCTTTAAAGACTCTTTTTTTACTTTGTGCTGGTCCAATAGTATTCCTAGCAAAATCTCTTTCTTTAAATTTATCAGAAGCCCTCGATTTTACCACGGTTGGGAAACAAACTTATGCGTCTGCTGATTCTATACAACATACAGCGACTACTATAGAGGATAAAGCTACAATAAGTATAACACAAAATTGTGGCAACGGCGCTTCAACAATTACATTAACTCCAACCGGGGTATCTGTAACAACAACAGGTTTAGCGACTATTTCAGCTACCGGGGCAGTGAATATTACTGGATCAATTGTGAATATAAATTAAGGATAAACTATGGGAGTTATAGGTTTAAATGGGGATTCAGCGGGGGGTGCCGTTACTGCCACTGCAATTAAAACCTTGATAGAAGGAAAATCACCTATTCGTATTGGGGATCTTGTAGCTTCGCATGGAGTTGGACCACATATTGCCGCCACAATGGTTGAAGGTTCTACAACTGTTATAGTTGAAGGGATAGGTGTTTGCCGCCAAGGGGATGCGGCTTCCTGTGGTCATACATTGACAGCTACAGCTACCAAAACTAACGCGGGGTAGGAAATGGCAATAGAATATCATCGTTGTATATTTGAAATACTTGGAAAGCTAACATCTTTACAACTTAATGCTCTATGTAATTTTATAGCTGGAAAGGTAGCTTTATTGGAAAATGATATTAGAAAAGCTTTATCGGTTACTGACCAGGGAAGTAATCAGGTTGTTTCTTTATTGGAAAATTTAAATTCAGGAATTAACGCATTTAATTCTAAAATTGGGGAAAGTGCTTTATTTGGTATTGCAAAATCTTTAGGACCAAATTGTGGACCTGTGGCAGATGTTTTTGGTGGCGCTTTTCATATTTCAGAATTAACTGGGCAAGCGGTTGCGGATACAACATTCATTATTAAGCAAATGACTTCTGCATCGGCTAAGGCTAATACCGCTTTGAATTATATATTAGATGAAACAGCAGCATTGAAAGATATTTGTACTATTGCTCGAATGCTTATTGAAGAAAAAACGAAAAACCCAGATGAAATTAAGGAAACTTTCAAAAGATTGGTGGGAACTTCTAAGACCACCTTATAGTCCAATACAAAATAGTTTTAAACATTGAGGAATGTTATTGTGGCTTTAACAGTTTTTGCAAATCCAGAAGGTGGAAGATTTATCGAATTTGTCCGTATTGATATAAGGGCAGAAGATGATGGAGCCAGTCCGATTGCTTCTGGATCTTTTGAAATATTGTATACAACAGATGGTAGCGTACCTTCTGACACCAATTCTAGTACAATTTTACGTCGCTCTCCGATAAAAAGGCTACCTTTGTCGGGACCTGTTACTTTGAAGTTTTTTGCACGAACGGTGACTGCCCCTGTTTACACTACAGAAGTACAAACCGAGTTTTATGATATTATCGAATTGACAGCCAGAAATACCATAAACACTGTTCCAATATCTGTATCAAATTACACATTGAAAGTTTCTAATGGTGATATTGTCAGGACAGAACCAGGATTTTACGAATTGGTATATGGGCAAAATAAAACTATACAAGATATTAAAGAAATTATACTTGTAGAAGATGTTCCTAAAGGAAAGTTCGATGGGAATAGAATGTTGCCTGGATTTGGATCTGAGTTAAATAGAATGCTCGGTAGTTCATTTCCTGTAGGTTTTATGGTTAGTAGTATAAAAATATCTATTTATAGAGCATTGACTAATTTGATTGCTTTTCAGAAAGCTAGTAAGGCTCCCTCTGATGAACAAATACGACGTGTTGTAAGTATTAGTGTTGTTCCTCAAACTCAAGGAGATGCAACCAAATATTCTTATAATTTCATAGTAGAAACTGTTAGTGGGGAGACAGCCACAGGATCAGGTTCAATTGTTGGAGGTTGATAATGTCTTTGGAAATCAAAAATAGACAAATCTTAATTCGTGATTTAGAGAATGAAATTAAATCTAGAGATTCCTCCATTGAAACAAATTTCGGCCCCATAAGAGATTTAATAATTGATCCTGTTTCTTTAGTCATGAGGGATTTGTACGCCCAAGTAAAAAATGTTTTTGATATTCAATTTTTAAAAAATGCGGGAACTATGAGTATTGAAGAATTAGACTTGATGGGTGAGTCTTTTGGTATTAAAAGAAAATCAGCAAGAGTGGCAACCGGAACTGTATTTTTTAGGACAAGTAGTAAACCAAACTCAGACATAAGAATACCTAGTGGAATACCTGTTTCAACTAGCAATAGGTTTGGTGCAACCAATGTTGAACAATTTATCACCACAAGAGCGACTACTCTTCCCGCAACTAATACAAACTCATTTTTTAATGCTACAGACGGAGTATTTGAAGTAGAAGCCCCTGTTAGGGCTTTATCTCCTGGATCAAGAGGATTAGTTGCGGCAAATACTATTGTAACAATACAGAGACCAGTACAAGGAATTTCTTCTGTTGTTAATAAATCTTCTACAGTGGGGGGGAAAGATTTTGAATCAAATACAGAATATGCACGTAGAATCCAACTAGCATTAACAGGAGTTGAACGGGGAACTATTAATGGTTTAAAAAGATTTGTACTTACGGATAATCGTGTTATTGATTCAGCAATTTCTCAATCTGGTGACAATTTGATGGTCCGTGCGGAAACTGTAGCAGGAGCAATTGATGTTTATATATTGGGAGAAGAACCTACTGTAGTAATTCAATCGGAAACATATAACGGTTTAGATATTCCTTTTGATAATGAGCCTATTATTTTTCCATCTCCGGTTATTGAAGTGAGAGGAGATGTAGTGGGGGTACTTACTGAAGGTGTTCATTATTTTATAGTTCGGGATAGTATTCTGGAAGGATCAACGTCAGCTAGAAACGTTCTTAGATGGAACAGGGGTGTATTAAATCTCCCATCTTCAGGAGAAGGTGTTACAATCCAATATACTTATGATAAACTTATTTTAGATCTTCAATCAAGTATTGATAGTGCTGGTAATGATATATTAGGAGATGTACTAATACGAAGATCGAATCAAATTAATATAGTTTTATCAGCTAACATTCGCGTTTCTCCAGATACAGATATGTCTAATACGGAAGAGTTGATACGTTCAGCGATAAAGAGCTATATAAATGTACTTGGACTGGGTGAAAATATAATTCCTTCAGATTTGGATTTGGTGATACGTCAAGTTCCTGGAGTCGATTTTGTGTTTATTCCTCTTGAAATTTTGGATAAGGAAGGTGGCTCAGGCTCAGACATTGTGGTTATTGAAAGTAATGAGTACGCTCAAATAGATGATGTAAATATGGTATTAAACTTGTCGGTGTAATTATGGAAAGACATTCAAGAAAACTAGCTAAAAAAATCGCATCAGATCTGCAAAAATCAAGAGAACGCACTACATCGTACCGTCGTTCCAAGATGGTAAATAGGAATGAGTATAAGTTAATAGGTACATTAAAAGTACGATACAAGCACCCCAAAGAAAAGATGTGGACAGACCTTGGAGTTGTGTCTGAAGCTATTGTAACGAGTGCTGCTATTTCAATATTGATAAATGTATTACGTGGGGGAAGTGCAACAACTCTGCAAAATTTCAAATATCACGACTCAGGAATTAATTCCACTTCTGAGTCTGCATCAGATACTACTTTGGGAGATCCTGTTAACGAGGGTCGTGATGTGGGAACTCAAGAAAACCCGGCTGTGGGTGTATATAGAAGCGTAGCAATTCATACTTATTTTGCTACGGCAACCATTACTGAGCATGGTATTTTTTCTGCGACAAGTGGTGGAACTCTACTTGATAGGAGTGTTTTTGGTGGAATTGATGTAGTTACTAATACACAACTGGAATTTACTTACGACCTGAGTTTGACAGGTTCATAAAATGACTAAGATAAGTTCACTTTTTGTTCCTATAGAATTAATATTTACTCCTGGTGGGGCAATTGTAGATCCTGGAACAATAATTCAACTAGATACCAATATAGAAGATACAATAATTTTGTATACTTTAGACGGAAGTTTACCTATCGATGGAAATTTTGGAACATACCGTTCAAAAGAAGATTCGATTAATGTTGAATTAAAAGCAACAACTAGAATTAGAGCTAGGGCATTTAAGCGTACACAACCAGAATATACAACTAAGACTTTGGAAGAGATTTATACCATTGCTAGAAAAGAAACGCCAATGGAAAATTTCAAAACAGTGGAACGTTTTTATATGAAGTTAATAGATACTATTGTAGATCTTAACTTCTATAATAAGGAAGGATGGGTAATACCTACATCTAAAAATAAACTGTATTATTTATTTGTTAATAAAGAAAGTTTTCCTGTCCGAGTTAATTTTCTCCACAATGGGATACCTTTTTCTATTAATACATTCCCACAGATAGATCCTGAAGATTTTTATGAATTTCCTGTTTCCCCTATTTCTGGAGAGAACTCAATAGAAATCCAAACGTCGAGAATATATTAATGAGTACATTCAAAGATTTCTTTTGGGGAAGTAATTTTGCTGTTTGGGAAGAGGCTATTGGGAAGACTCTCAGTCGCTTAGAAACTCAACGCCAAAAAGCAATCGATTCTATATATCTTAGTACCGCTCTTTTTAATGAATTGAATGATAAGTTTGGTGAATTTACTGGTACATCTCCTGATGAAGAATGGAGCTTAGAAACATTTAGAGAGCATTTAGAAGAAATCATACAATCATATTTAATCTTTTCTAGCTCTAGGAGAGGAATAGAACAATCGGTTGCTGCAACAACCACTATTCCTCCTTTGTTTAAAAATATTAACGTTTTACAAAGATGGTTATTGGGATTTCAATATCTTCCTAATCGTTCTTTCCAAAGACTCGATGGTACAGTGTATGCTGAAGAAAAAGAACCATATGCATTTACAGATACAAATAAAGAATTGATTATTACTATAGATGGTAAAAACCCCCAACGAATCATTTTACCGATTGGAGATAAAACAAAAGAAGAAGTTATTGCTTCTGTAAATTCACAAATAGTGGGTGGTATTTCTGAACTGTATGGTGATAGATTATATATTAAGACAAACAATGTCACTGAAAACGGTTCAATTATAGTTGAAGAAGCTTCATCGGCAACTAGTGAGTTTGGTTTTGATAACTATGCTCATCCAAATTCGTTACCTCCTTCTCCAGATATTGGTTTTACAACTGCATCTGGAACTTTACCAGTTGATTGGGGTGTTAATGTTACAAATGGAGGTGTTATTAGCGAGCCTGTAAATTTCAATGAACCTATGTTTGGTGCTGGTATAGCAGAATTAGTCGGGGAAAATCCTGAACCTTTTGTGGGGCTTATCATTCCAACTTTTATTTCTAATACTAGTTTCGAATCTGATTTCACCGGCTGGACAGATTATGATTCCGAATTTTTCATTTCCACTGATAAATTTCGTTCTGGATCTAAATCATTGGCTGTTTATACGGTTGCCGGAGAAAAATTTTCAATTTCTTCTGAGAGAAAACCTATACCTTTTGGAGTTCAAACTGTACAAATAACAGGATATCATCAGGCAGAACTAAGCGCAACAGTGTTAGAAGGGGTAGGTGATTGTAAATGGCTAGTATCTGATTTTGTCGGTAATTCTAGTACCATATTCCCCACTGTTCAATTGGTAGATTCAACGGTCAATTTTATCGCTTCCGGTATTAAAACCGGAATGGCGATAAGCGTTCAAGATGGAAGTTATGGGTTTAATGGGATTATATTAGGTGTTTCCCAAAATACTTTATTTATTGATAGATGGTTAACAAATGATTTGAATGATACGGATATTAGCGGATCGGGAGGAACGGTAACTTTTACTGCAAATTCTATTATTGATACTTCTAAAGATTTCTCTGCGCTAGGAATTCAAGCTGGAGCAGATTTTTCTACCCGAGATAAGATTAGAGTTACCAAAGTTATACAACAATTTGGTCAAGAAACAATAAAGACAACAACGAAAGATATTATTGGCATAACAACAACTACTAACCCTAATGATACTTTGATCGTAGATAATTGGGAAATATTCATACCTGATGATGGATCAGCTTATGATATGTTCCGTCGTCCAAGTGATAATCTTCCATACACTATCATAACATCCATTGACGAGTTGGGAGTTTTGCTGGGGAATTCTTCTTCTGTATCCGCTCAATTTGAGTATATAATAAAATATCTCAGCTCCCGTGGTGAAGAGTTGTTTCAAACCAGAACTGGACCAACAAACCTTGCTTATCGCCCAATTCCTGGACCAACTTATCAACAATTTGTAATTTCTGATACTGTACCTAACAATCCAGACGACCCCGTATTTTTTGTCCAGCTTAGCGTGGAGGTTGCGGCAGATAGCACCGGGGATGGGGCGTTAGCCACTATCGATGATGTAACTTTTGTAGCTGGGGAAATTCTAGAAAGAGGTTTAGAATTTCACGTTGCTGTTGATAGCACAATGCAAAAAGTGACTTTCAAAAACGCGGAAAGTCCTGCAACTGGAACAGTAACATATTCAGGTACTCCAGAAGATGGAGATACAATAACTATAGGATCTAGATATGGAACAGCCACTACTTATGAATTTGATTATGGAGCACATGCGAGTGGAGTCTTAATATACACCGGAAATCCCAACGATGGAGATGTGTTTACTGTCAACACGGAAACATTTGAGTTTGATACAATAAGCGGTGTTTTAACTGATTCAGGAAATACTCGTGTAACTATTCTTACCAATCCAGATGATACATTTTTTTCGTTAGCAGAAAAAGTAAATGAATCTTTTGGAAGTCTTACTATAGCTAGACAAAACCCTTCTACTAGTTTAGTACGTTTTATCACGAAGGTTGATGGGGAAAGTGGAGATAATGTTGTATTTATAAAAAGTGGTACTAATTTTAGTTTAACTCCAAATGATGGAATATTGCATGGAGGATCTGGGGTTTTATTTACTACTTCTGGGCATATTCCTGTGCATATGCCAGTTGAAGCAAATCCAAATAATGATGATATATTTTTAAATTTTGCTGGATTAGTAAACATTAGTAGCACAGATACAGTATCCGATGTTGATACAATAACAAACACAGTAACAATCACCGCGAAAGAAACTGGTCCTATTGGAGATGTGATAGTATTTTCTGGGTATTCTTCAATAAATGCATTTCTAGTAAATGGTGTTAATGATGCTTTAGGAGGAGGAACCTCCCAAAAAGCTATGGGGATAATAAGATACACAGGACAACCAACCATCAGTGATACTATAACCGTAGGAACAATTAATTATGAATTCAATACTTATTTTGAAGTTACACCTACAGTAATTCGGATTCCAATCGGTTCAACAGCTGATGAAACTTTTACTACTTTGTCCAATGCGATTATTGTTTACAACCCCATTGAAATTAGCTCGGCAGTCCCAGATTCGACCAATAATGAGATAGTTCTCACAGCTTATGAATCTGGTACAAATGGAAATTTAGTTGTTCTCACCGCATCTAGCTCAATAATTACGTTACCTGGATCAACGGGAACATTATTTGGAGGTGTTAATTCTCTTTATGCTGATCCTAATGCATTGTCTTGTCAAGATGTAATAGATAATATTAACACTCAAACCACAGGATTAACCGCATATGTTGACCCACTGAATCGAGTAGGAATACGCAGCAATGTGTCTGGTGTTTCCAGTTGTATATTAGTTGGAAATGGACCTGCAAATGAAATTTTAGGATTCACTAGTGCGTTTGGGAAGTTAAATGATTCTTCCACTACACGCCCTTCGTGGAAATTGATTGTTACTGACGATTCTAGTAGTCCGGTAACAGTTGAAGTATTCTCAAAATCCCTACAATCGGCGTCGAAATTTTTTGGAACGGAATGGTTAGGAAGATTGTGGGTTAAATCAACAGCAGCCGATGCAAGAGCATATATGTCTTTGGATTTTAATCCTGGTCCTACAACATATTCTACATCTGGAATTCAATTAACTGGATCTCCTCAACCCATTCAATTGATCGCCAAAGACGAGGGTAGGTTTGAAGATGTAGAATTTCGATTGACCATTTCAGGGTTGATGCCTGGAGAAGAAGTTATATTAGCTGATCCATTTTTGATTAATAGGATTGATCAATCATTGCATTTATTTCACAACACTACTCCCCGCAATAAACAACGAGAATACAAACTTTATAGAATGCGAATAGCTGATAGTGGTTTATCTCCTGTTGAAAAAGGATTAGTGGGAATTTTAGATTCTACAGTAGGAGAAACACTAAGTTTGGCAGAAGGGGAATCATATTTTGAATTAGAAAATACCGATGTGTTCCCCCAATCAGAAACCATCCGTAGAGGTGGTGTTAAAGCTAGAGGTTCTTTATCATATTTTTCACAACCAACTGATGGGGATATTTTAATAATTGGATCAGATTTATATGAATTTGATGATAATTTGACTACTGCTGCGGGGAATAACAGAGTAGCTATTGGATATACTTTGGATGAAACGTTTTCTGGATTAGCAGCTACGGTTAATGGGGTAAGTTCTTTTGTAACTGCGAATCATTTAATTAGTCAAAATACTATAAAGTTTGAGGCGCAAGTAAGTGGGTCTAGTGGTAATGATATTGTATTTGCTTCTACATCTGATTTGACCATAGTTTCACTAGATCCACTTAACGGAAAATTAGAGGGGGGAATAGATAGCGGAACTACTTATTCTAAAGATACAGATTACACGATCAGATACGATACTGGACAAATAAAACGTTTAGCAAATGGAAATATTCCCGCTGTTTCTCCTGAAGATTTAGTAGCTGACTATGCTTATTATCCAGCAGGAATAGGATTCAAAGAAAGCTATACTCAAAGAGTAAAACCAGCAGGAATTAAAGTAGAACCACTTTTAACTGGATTCTTTTTTACTCACGGAACTAAATCAGAATTAGATAGTGGTTCTAGTATAAATTTTGACGTTGTTGAAAGAACTCCAGATCGTTTTTCTCATTTGGTTCCTTCTGTACGTGGTAAGAGAGTCGAAGTTTTAGACAATTTTACAATAAGTGGTGGTTTGTTTATAGCAGAATTGGATTATCGAGCAAACATCAATTTTGAAGAAACAAATATTTTAGTTTCAGATGGTATTTCAATTCCAGTAATTACTAGTGGTGTTACTGAAGGATGGAGATTTGCTGACGATTCTCATATCATACTTACTTCAGGAGTATTTAACCCAACATCAGTTTATGAATTTGAATATAATACATTGTTTCAATTTACTACTTCAGGAATATTCGTCCCTGATTCAGATATAGGGTGGGTTTTACTTCCTTCTAGTTTTAGAGCAACACAGGTTGACGAAACAAAGAATGACGTAGAAAAAATCATTTTGTTAGATGAAAATAGACAATCAAAACTATCCATTCCTGCTATTATGGATAAATCAATATCAGAGATGGAGCGAACAGTGGGGGGTGTATCTGAGATTATATCGGATAATGAATGGCAATTTGTTGATGAACAAACAATTGAGATTCTTTTAGATGGATTTGTGGAAGGGGCTATTTATACTATTCGTTACAAAGCATCTATTATCAACTTCCGAGATCTTGCTACAGAAATTTGGGAATATGCCACTAGCGCAGATGACACAACTTTTACTACATTTACGGAGTTTAGCCCTGGTGATGTGAAGATTTTGGATCATTATGTAAAATTCCGCGTCACCGTGTATGGTGATTTTGATGTGGATGATTATCGCTTGCGTAGTTTTAATGGATTAGCAGATACAGCACAACTTGTGGAGTGTGGATTTGGAATAGAGGATCTCGGTGCGTTACCATTCGATCTGTGTGGATACCTTGGGTTGGCTCCGACAATTCCAGGTGTAGAAAAAGCTTTGGCTGGTGATTTGGCAATGGCTGGTACTGTAACTGCGACCGAGACGGGAGTGTCAACTGGAACAGTATTTATAACTGACACTCCAATCGCTAAGTAGGGAGATCTGACTAAATGGCAATGAAGCATTTGCCTTTGTTTTCAAGGCAAATTGTACAATATATAAGCTTTTTAGGAGACCAAAGTTATAGTGGCCTTACACCTCCACTATTACGAAATGTACAATGGGAATCTCCTATAGCATTTACAGTTAGAAAATTAAGGTGGTTAATAAAAGACAACACTGGAACAGGTAAATCTTGGGTGATAACATTGATTAAAAATTCAGTTGCTACGTCATTAACATCCACAATTGATGGAAACAGTGACGAAGGTACTGATTTTGTAAATGAAGTATCGGTTGTGGCAGGAGATAGACTAATTTGGCAAATAGAGGGAGAAACTGGAGAGCCAGCCCCGGATACGATTTCATCTATTTCATTTGAAAGAGAAGCAGAGGCTAATCAATAATGCCTAAACATGTTTATGGGATTTCTTCAAAAGTAGAGAGTAATATGGGGGTTAAATATCTCCATCCATTTACTCCTAGAGAAAAAGCCAGTGGGAATCTACAAGTTCATACTGTACCTTGGCCTATCAATGGAACAATTGTGTCTATAGAGGCGGAAATTGGAACCGCTATTTATGGAACGAACGTTCAAATTGCTGCTGCTCCTCTTGAAATAGCAATTTTCAAAAATGAGGTGTTAGAAGCATCCTCTGTTATTTCGCTTACTCAGTTTGAATCAAAAGTTACACAAGCAATTTCTATTTCAATTAATGTTGGAGACCGTATTTCTATTCAATTGCAACAAACTACATCAGG
>Ga0315295_10000989_pt1 | contig 24245 bp, 27 predicted proteins | sample YL17G14_0_MG_FD_204453 | JGI IMG/M metagenome (GOLD analysis project Ga0315295, IMG submission 204453) | Sediment microbial communities from Yellowstone Lake, YNP, Wyoming, USA - YL17G14_0 | ecosystem: Environmental > Aquatic > Freshwater > Lake > Sediment | place: USA: Wyoming | collected... | reverse complement strand
GATTGTGGGCTACTGGGCGGTGAACCCCGAATCTTGGACAGGATTGGAGCCTCGGGATTGTGGGGAGGCTACGTCCATGGCTGCAGAGTCGCGATGTACTGCGATGGTGCTCGGTAGCCAATCGACGAATGCCTCCTGACGTTGTTGTAGTAGACCATCCTTTCGGCCACAAGCTGCTTCAGCTCGGACAGAGTCTGCGCGTCGAGCAGCAGCGACCGGTTCTCGGTCTTGAAGCGGCTGTTGAAAGCCTCCATCTCGGTGTTGTCCTGCGCGCCGCCCAGAGCGTAGGACACGCGCGCCTGATCCTTCAGCAAGAGCCTGGCCGTCCAGGCGTAGCTGGTGAAGACAGGATCCTGGTCATGGTGGATCGTCACCGCACCAACGTCCATGTGGCGAGCTCTCAGGCTGTGTCTGGCCTGCTCCCAGGCCTCGAGCGCCAGGCTGGTCACCGCCCGCTCTCCCACCGCCCAGCCCAGCACGACTTTGCTGGTGTGGTCCAGGATCGGGATCAAGTAGGCCTTTCGCCTTCCGCCCGCGTAGATCAGCTCAGTAAAGTCGGTGTAGGCGACCTCCAGGGGCCGGATCTCTTGCCGGCCAGCGACCAGGTTGATCCGATTGCCGGCCGCCGTGATCGCACGGCGGATCCCACTCGGTTTCGGCGTTCGCGTGCCCCGGATCAGAGGCAATCCCCACGCCTGATGGAGCCTTTGCACGACCTTGCGGTTGATCCGCCGTCCGGTTCTCTCCCGCAGCTCCGGCGTCGTCCGGCGGTAGCCATATTCTGGGTGCTGCCGGGCAATCGCCTCCAGGGGCGCTCGCAGATCGGCGTACTTCTCCGTGTAGCTTCGCCGTCGGCTCTGATGGTAGTGCCACGTCGAGCGCGGCAACTCCAGCGCGGCCAGGGCAGACGTGAGGCTGTACGCACCTCGGGCACGACCCGCCAGCTCCACTTTCCGCTCCGAACTCATCTGTCCTGGCCCAAGAAGTTTTTTAACAGCGCAATCTCCACTTCCTTCTTGCCCACCAGCTGCTCCAACTGCCGGATCCGCCGCTCATACTCCTGGACCGTGCCATCCTCCGAGAACAGCTCCGCCCCGCGCTCGAGGAACTCCTTCCTCCACAGCCCTACTGAGTTGGGATGGATGCCGTACTGCTTGGCGATCTGCCCGGGCGTCTTCTCGCCCGTCAGCGCCTCCAGCACCACCTGGAACTTCACCTTCGGCGAGTACCTCTTCTTGGCCATGGCTTCTGCCTCCCTTTGGCACAGCCCTGGCCGTAGCCTACCCCACCTTCCAACAGGGTCAACCCCACATTACTCGCATGTCCAACTTTCGGGGGTCATAACCAAAGTGCAGATTGCAGGCATGAAGTGGCCGAGAGTGCAGGCAAGCGGAGGCGGCTCAAGTACAGGGGAGCGCCACGCTCGAGAATGTAGGTTCACATCCGTGAGGTCGGAGGCCGTTCGCCCCGGCGGGCTGCGCCCGCAGGGCGCCGGCCCGAACGGGGTTCGAGCCCTCTCGCGCCCACCTTAGACCTTACGGCTGGCTCGCACGAGCAGTCGTAAGGGCCACGGTAGGCCGGTCGGGCGAGATCCCGTCAGACCGTAGACCTTACGGTTCAACCCCTCTCTGGAAGAAGAAAAGGGGCCGATCCGATTACCGGAATCAAACCCGGCGATCATAGGAATCACCTACCAGCTAGGAGATCCGATGGTCCGCCCAGGACCTCTCGTCGAGTCTCAATCCGTTGCACAAAGGCGTCATAGCTCCTGCAGAACTCGGCGATCGTGTTCTTCACAGGAAGCCATTCAATCACAGCCGCATCATCATCCAACCTGAGGACACGATCCGGCCGGAAACGGTCATCCTCGCCCTCAAGCCAGTCCGGAGCACCTACATGGAAGGCCTGCTTGAAGATCTCGCTGTTCCCGAGGATTTCGAGAACACGATCCGGCACGGGGTTCTCAACCTTTCGAGGACTGAGTACGATTGCCGGCAAGGCGTCAAATGCATGTCGGACATTGGGGAATATGGTGATAATGCCGGTTCCGATCACCTCACTTATGTCCGGCACTCCAGTGGGCAATCCCTTGTAGGCGTCGCCCTCGTAGACGCGCAGCGATGCTACAAGTGGCTTCACGCGACCAAAGTCATAGTCGCGCTTCGTCATCAGTCCCTGCAGACGCTTCAGGACAGCCACCCCCGACCAAGCAGCCGCTTCCCGCGCCTGTAACTCATCGATGCCTTTCCTCACGAGTTGATCAGACTTGCCGAGAAGCTCATCGCGGACTGGGAAGGCGAGCCTTCCGCTCATGTGCGTAATGGCGGAAACCAGAGCCTCCCCCTCCCGAATTGCCTCAGCGAACTTCATGTGCTGAAACATCCCGAAGTTCACGGTAATGTTCACGCCAATGCCTTGCCTTGTCAGAGCACGACACGCCGCTAGCCCGGCACTTGTCGCCGGCAGCTTGAATACGACATTCGGTACTCCGCCGCCTAGTCTCTTCTCAAGGTCCGCGTATATGCCCTCAGCCTCACGACTCATGGCTGTCGCATTGTCATGGTTCTTGGGGTTCACCTGAAGACTAACGTACCCGGTCCTCCCCGCTGTCACCAAGAAGACTGGCCTCAATCGCCGCATGTTGGCCAGAACAATCTCAAGCGTGACCTTAGTCGCCAAGGTCGCCGATGTTGCCCCCTGGTTCTCCCGGACAATCCGATCGACGACCGGATCCCACCGTTCGGGATCAGCAACCCAAGCCATGTCGACAAGTGGCGGATTGCAGGTGACAAAAGAAGCCCCAACCAACATGGCATAATCCAAGAACGCGGCATAGTCGTTCCCGATGTCGGTAGGCGATTCCCCGCGCGCTCGCATCTCAGCAATTCTGCGGACATTGCTGCCAGCCAATGCCGCGCTCATGTTTGTCACGTAGGTATCGACGCGGTCTCCAACAAGCGCATCCGCCCCTGCCTGGGGGTCGGCTATACTCTCCGCTGCAAGACGCGCCACGGTATCTTTCCGCCACCCGGCCACCACTCTTTCCCCTGGGCCGATCGCAGCCAGGGAGAGCTTCGACGCCAGCGCACAACCCCCAACGGCCAACTCTTCGAGCTGATCCTTGTGTAGAGCGCTATTGCCGTCTACCTCGCCACGCAGGCGCCACTCAGGCACGTACGAACGCGCCCAGATGCACAAGTCGGCAGCGAACCGAATCACTCGTTCTCTTGCGTCATCGCTTGAGGAGGAGGTTACGCCCTCGAGACTGCGGAGGGTATCCGTGCACAAGCCGACGAAAGCCGATGGATCCGTGAAGAAGAACAGTTCTTCAAGGGGTCCCAGTTCATCCCCTTCCAGTATGCGCGTGACAAGTACTTGCCGACCAACCTTCTCGCGATCAGCCAACTCCGCGTGAATGCGACTCTCCAGGTCTTCCCTCTTGGCCATGATCGCTCTCCTTCGAGTCCCAATCTGCATTCGGTCAACGCACTCACCGAGGTTCCTCTAGGGCATCCGACCTTCAGACCACACCACCTTCACCAACTGCCCTATCGTCATAGGGGTCCCGCAACGTCCTTGTTTCCAGGAGCCACCAGAAACAGGCCCGCGCTTAGCCCCTCCTGCAGATCCCTACACGCCGCCATCACATGGAAAGTCTCGATCATGCTCCATACACTATCGACCAAGACACGCGTCCCGCGGAGCATGATCAGTCGAAGCTACCTGACGGCCTCCCGGTTGCGGCTTGACCAACTTCCAGTCCACACAGGGGGCCGAGATGGCGCACGAAATGCTTTTCAAGCGCCTGGTAGTAGCCCTCAAGATGGGTCACTAGGACCGCCTTGAGTTCGCTGCCGTACCTGTCCAAGACCGATCCAAAGGTGACATGAAGAACCTGACGTGCGGGATCCTCGTCAAGCAGCCGGGGGAGCATGGCATCCTGAAGCTTCGAAAGCACCGGAACCGACGCCAGGTCCGCTGACACATGGTAGGATCGCCGGTCTTCGGGATATCGCTCGATCGCCAGCGTGGCAATCTCGCGGAACAGCTTGGGTTCCAGATTCGCTATGACCCTGAGCCCTTCCATGTAGCTTGTCCCCGCCGTCTTCACGTGCACCAAACCGCCGGTGGCCTCTCGGATGAGCGGATAGACGCTGAACTTGTCTGAACCAGAGTGCAGCCCAAGTTTGTATGGCCCGATCTGCGCAGCGATGCAGGCATGCTCAATCATGTTCGTCCGTAGGGAACTCAGATCTCCGCGGTAGTCAATGCCCTTCTCGAATGCCCCCACATACCTCGGCGCCAAGCTCACCCATCTGATACCAAGCCGCTTCAACTCACTGGCGACGTAAAAGTGGTCCTCCGCGGAGGTTGGTGTTTCAGTCTCATCGACTGAGATCTCTAGTTCGTAGTCCACGTTCTTCTCTGCAAGATAACGTGCCATCTTGACGACATGCGCCACCGCTCTGCCGTACTTGGCCGCTGACGTAAGGAGCGAGTCCCCTTCAATAAGCAGTGCTCTGTTGCCTAGCTCGACCTTCACACCAGCATACCGTCGAGAGAGGTCCGCTGACGAGGTCTCAAGTTCTGCCCATGGCAATGCCGCAACCTTGGCCCTCATCGCCGCGGGCTCGTTCCGATCGGCCCCCGCGTCCACATATGCGCCGGGATCTATCGTGAACAAGGTGAAGCCAGCCACAACACACAGATCGACATCTTCCAGTGTCTTCAGGTGATCCGCATCCGCACCAACGCCCTCCCGCCACCCTCCCTCGAATGCCCCCCATGTGGCATCGTCCATAACCTCTTGCGGCGATCTCTTTGTCCGCATCATCTCCCGGATTGACTGCTGGGCAAACACCGGCCTCATTGGCCACCGAGACGAATTGGCGTTCGCTGCAGCCATGGCGCGCGCATGTCCTGGCGTCGCAATACCCAGCCGATCACCGAAACCGAACGAGCGCTCCAAACCGAGCGGTCGCGGCCGAAGCCAGCCGGCAACTCGGCGCAACGCTTCACAGTTCTCGCGAGTAGTCGGGCACACCCTGACAACGCGGCCCGCCCCAAGTGCCTCAATGCTGCCCTCGAAACCATCGAGGAGACGACTGCCTGGTTCTGCTAGAACGCACAGGTACCGTCGCTCTCCTTCACGCACGAGGAAGAGCCCTCCATTCTCCGACTCGTACATGGACGCGACGCATAGCGAGTCCCCGAAGCGCGAGAGCAATGTGTCTCGACTGGAAGCAAGCACCTGAGGCATTACAACCACTCCATTGCTGAAACCTGGACCACGCCAACAGCGACGCCATACAGATCTTGAGGCAAAGCCGCGTCGGCGCGCGTGTCCGGGGCATCGAGGCCGCACCTAGAGGCACAATCGGACCCGCCAGGGCGACCTTGGCCGTTTGGTCCTTCCGCATGCACCGCAAGCACATTGCGCACCTTCTACAACCCAGGCACCGTCATTAGGAGTGCATCTGCGGGGCCTTCCGCTAGAGGGTTGAAGTGCACTCCATAACCTGCTGTTTCCGAGCTGACGGTGCAAGCCTGACTACTCAGGCTGAGCGTGCGATGGAACAATCGGCAAGTGGGCCGCTGAATGGCGAGTACCCTGTCTCCGCAGTTTCCGTCGTGTAGACTGCGGGCTTCAAGTCGGCAAGGAGGCGAGAGTAGCGAACGATCCCGGTTTCTGTCTCGTCGTTCTCGTCGTCCATATCGTCGGACACGCGCGGATCGATGGACTCCGCGGAGTTTCTTCGTGAAGGGTGATAACGTAGCTCACTGACTGCCGGGCAGCCTCACGCCGGTACATGACTCGGCCACTGCCTCCGCCTGATGACTCCCTTCGCAATCTCGGCGATTGACTGGGGCGAGAAACCGTACCTATCGAGCAGCCAACCATGGGTTCCCACAACCCGCACGTATGTGTCCGGAATCCCAATCGCCTTGAACGCAACGTTGGTCCCGGTCTCCGCGAGCACCTCCGCCACTGCACCACCGAGGCCACCAATGACGTTGTGCTCCTCAATTGTCACAATTGCGCCAGTTTCTCTCCCTGCCGTGATGATGGCACTCTTGTCTATCGGCTTGATAGTCGCCATGCTGATTACCCTTGCCTCGATCCCGTCTCTCGCCAAGAGCTCAGCCGCTCCAAGTGCACGATACGTGATGGGGCCCGCGCCGATGAGTGTTACATGTCGCCCATCTCGCACCGGAATAGCCCTGCCTATCTGGAAGTCGATCTGCCCGCCATGCAAGTCAGGCTCATTCTTGTACCCACACCGATAGTAGATTGGCCCATCGTGGGCCATCATTGCGCGAACCGCCCCTCGGGCCTCTAGGCAGTCAGCCGGCGAAAGAACTACTATTTCGGGCAATGCCCGCATGATGGCAATGTCCTCTGTGTTGTGGTGTGACATACCATGGGGACCATATGCCAACCCGCTTCCCGTGGTTACTATCTTGACATTGGCGCCGTGGTAGCAGATGTCATTGCGGATCTGCTCCAAGCAACGAAGGATCGGGAAGTTCGCAATGGAGTAGATTACGACGATGTATCCCTCCATGGCCAGGCCACACGCTATGCCGGCCATGTTCTGCTCCGCCACGCCAACGTTGCAGAACTGGTCAGGGCAGCTCTTGGCGAATGCCTCTACCTCGCCATACCCAAGATCCCCAAGCAACAGGAATACCCGCGGATCCACTTGTGCGATCTTCAGAAGCTCCTCGTGGAAGGCCTTTCTCATGGGCCGACACCGAGTTCCGCTAGCGCAGCCGCTAGCTGCTCTTCGCTAGGAGGCGCATAGTGGCTCTCCACGGTGCCCTCCATCCACCGTGCGCCCTTGCCCTTGATTGTCCTGGCTACAACCATCGACGGCTTGGCCCTCTGGAGGGGCAACGCGGATAGGGCTTGCCTGATCTGTTCATGGTCATGACCGTCGACTCTTAGCACCGACCAACCAAAGGCCGCCCACCTCTCATCGAGGGGTTCCAATTCAATCACGTCCTCCAGCTGCCCGAGTGCCGTTACCCGGTTGTAGTCTATGATACCGACTAGATTGTCAAGCCTGTGATGCGCCGCGAACATGGCAGCCTCCCAGGTCGATCCTTCCATGCAGTCGCCGTCGCCCATCAGACAGAATACCCGATGCTCTCTAGCGACTTGCTTCGCGGCCATCGCCATCCCGACGGCGACGGGCATCCCATGGCCAAGCGAACCTGTAGAGAACTCCACGCCAGGGACTTGGTGGCTGATGTGCCCAGAAAGCTTGCCATTGTCCCGGCGGTAGGTCTCCAGCCACGCGGTTGGGAAGAAGCCCCTTTCCGCCAACACAGCGAATAGCGCGGCTCCTCCATGCCCTTTGCTTAGGATGAAGCGGTCCCGCTCCGGCCAATGAGCGTTGTTCGGGTCAACCCGCAGGATGTGTGTATATAGAACAGCTAGCAGGTCCGCCATGGATAGCATGCTGCCGAGGTGTGGGCTTTTCGTCGCAAAAGACATGCGTAGGCTATGTCCCCGGATCTTGGCTGCAAGCTCCCGGCTGGAAGAAAGGTCCTCTTTGTTGTTCATAGGCTCCGCCTTCCTCCCTCACACGGCGGACGTGTGGCTTGAGGTACCCACGCCTTCGGGCATGTCCGACCAAGTGCGGCTGACATTCATTGGGAGCCAGAGGCCTCCCTCCCCCCCGCAAGCCCACGGTATTCGTCTGCAGGCCTCACGATGTTGGTGGGTCCGGTGGGCTCATCGCCTGCCGCATCCCTCGTAGGGTCAACCGTTCTTACCCGCCCCACAAGTCTCGGCGATCCCTCTGAGGAGCTCTCCAGGTGAGAGACGTCCTTCAGCTCGAACGCCTCTCAAGAAGCCCAAGCGCAACAGCCGGCTTCTGTCTCAATCGGCCAAGCCGCACCGGCCATCCCGCGTTCAACAATGAACGCCCCCCGTCAATCCCTCTTCAGGCCCCGCCTCCTCCTACCGTCCACCCACTTGACAATATCAGACGAGTCGATTACGCAACCACCAATCTGCGCATGATCTGTTGGCTCATTGAGGTGTAGTCACCGCTGTTCGGCATTTCGTCGACGATCTGTCCACGCACGAATATCAGAATGCGATCCGCCAGGCGCACCATCTCACGCATGTCCGATGAGATGAGGATAATGGAGACGCCGGATTCTGCGAGCTCTCGCACCAGACTGTGGATCTCATCCCTCGTCCCAACATCGATGCCAACCGTCGGCTCATCGATGATCAGGATCTCGCATTTCGAGGCAAGCCACTTGGCCACACTGACCTTCTGTTGGTTCCCACCACTGAGATGAACGACCTCCTGGCGCAAGGATGGGGTCCTGATCCCAAGCGCGTCTTGGTAGTGCTTCGCTGTTTGAAGCTCAGCCTTCCCGTCGAGCAATCCCAGACGCTGCAGCCTTCTCCAGATCGTGATTGCAATGTTCCGGGTGACGGAATGGATCAGTACGAGGCCATCCTCCTGACGATTCTCGCTCACATACCCGATGCGCCAATGATGCAGGGCTTCTGCTACAGAATGGATTCTAGCCACTTCGCCGTTCACGTGAGTTGAGCCTTCTCGCGCCACGTCTGCCCCGATGATCGCGCGCGCCAACTCCGTTCGCCCCGATCCCACGAGGCCATACCAACCCAGGATCTCACCCCGAAGGAGCGAGAATGTACACGGAAAAGGACTGAATTCGCTAACAAAGCGATCCGCCTCGAGCACTGGTTTGTCTCGGATTGCATCTCTCTGACGGAATGGTCTGTCAAACTGAGATCGTCCAATCATCTGTATGACCAACTTGTCTGTGTCGGTGGTTCGTACGGCGACCTTAGGTCCCGTGTTGCGCCCATCACGGAGCACCGTCACGGTGTCACAAGTCTCGAATACCTCCTCCAGCTTGTGCGTTACGTACAGAATCGCCACTCCCTGATCCCGGAGATGGCGGATGATTCCTTGGAGAATTGCTACCTCATGGCTAGCGATCGACGCGGTCGGCTCGTCGAGCAGCACGATCCTTGAGTTGGTGGCCAATGCCCTCGCAATCTCGACCAATTGCTTCTGGGCAGGGCTCAAACCCTCAACATCGTGGGACGGCGCGATGCCTAACCCCACCATATCCATATATGGCTGGGCTTCGCTATTGATGCGACGCCTATCCACGTGCTGTAAGGACCTGCCAACTATGCTATTGAGGAGGACGTTTTCCCCCACGGTGAAAGTTGGCACCATGTTCCGTTCCTGGTGGACAACGCCAATTCCACGGGAGGATGCATCACGTGGGCCTGAGAGCGTCACCTCGTCCCCATAGAGCTTGTAGGTTCCCTCATCCTGGTGATAGACACCTGCGACGATCTTGATCAAGGTCGACTTGCCGGCCCCATTCTCCCCCAGAAGTGCCTGGACCTCGCCCGCCCGGAGTTTCAATGAAACCCCGTCCAACGCTTGCACGCCAGGAAAGCTCTTGGATATGTTGCCGAGTTCTAGCAAGATATCCGTGCGGTCTGATGGCGTCTCATGGATCATAGGGTCTCCCTCATGCTTGCCGCGCGTAGATCGCAGTCATGCTTTGGTAGGTGTCCCCTGCCCGAGCGAGGCTACGGGCCTTGCTAGGGCGTGCCGTCGCTGCTCACGGTCCAGGCGCTCGGAGTTGAGGGCCCGAATCCGGTCAACGCCCCCGGCCGCCAGGATGATCAATCCCGAGAAGAAGGCGGTCCAGAAGACGTCAATCTGCAGGTGAATGAGGCCATTCGAGACGAGCGTCAGCAACAGGGCGCCCACAAAGGCTCCCGGTACTGACAGATACCCTCCCGCTAGAGATGTGCCGCCAATGATGGGTGCCGCGAAAGAAGACAGCAGCCAATCCTCACCGACGCTCGGTTGCGCCGCACCAATACGCGCCGTGAGGATGATGGCGGCGGAAGCTGCCAAGAATCCGGAGAGTGCGTTCACAACGATCAGGCATCGTTCTATGGGAACGCCTGCTAGCTCAGCTGCGCGACTGTTGCCTCCCATAGCGAGGATTTGGCGACCGATGCCCGTGCTCCGAAAGAGGAAGGCAAGCGCCACAGCGTAGAGCAGCGTAACAAACAGTAACCCGGGCACGCCTGCGACATTCCAGGCCCCGAGACTCCTGAAGCTGTCAGGCAAGTGATAGTACGGCTGTCCTGACGTTAGCCCAAGATTCAGACCTGTGAAGATGCTGGCTGTTGCCAGCGTGATGATGAATGGAGAGAGTCTCATACGCACGATGAGCACACCATTTAGCACACCGCATCCTACCCCCAGCAACAAGCCGCCGATGATCGCCAAGACGGGGGGAACTCCAAGGCCCTCCATCAGCCCCCCGACCGCCACCGTCACAAGCCCTCCAATGGCCCCGATCGACGCATTCATCCCGCCCGCGGCCAAGACAACCATCTGGGCAAACGCCACGAGAGCGAGATCGGCAATACCGTACGACAAGACATGGATGTTCTCTATTGAGAGAAACCTGGGCGTGGCAATACTTAGCAATACCGACAGGAGCAATGCCGCCATGATGGCACTATTCGGGCCGCGGGCTAGCAGAGTCTTTCCAACCGCGCCTTGATGCTTCGCATTGCCCACCGTGTTCTTCTCCGCGCTCATGCCCTTGCCTCCCGGATCCTGCTGTTACTTCCCGCGCCTAGGCAGGGCCTATCTCCATGGCCCTCGGCCCTTCCACAACGTCACTCAACGTTGCAGTTGTGCACTTGAACTGGCGTCATGCTTTCTGCCGAAGTACATATGAAAGCCGAGCTCTATCCATAGCCAGTGCCAACACCAGGATGACACCCAAGAAGGCCTGATAGAAGAACGGACTCACGTTGAATAGCTGAAGCCCATTTGCTATAACTGCCAACAGGACGGCTCCAAGCAGTGCTCCAGGTATTGATGCTTTTCCGCCTGACAATAGAGTACCGCCAAGCACTGGCGCCGCGAATGAGGGAAGTAGCCAACCGCTCCCAAGCGAGGGTTGCGCTGACCCTAGCCGTGCCACAAGCATCACTCCTGCAACTGCAGCTAAGGCTCCGCTCAGCGTGTGGGCCACCACCACTATGCGGTTAGTATCGATGCCCGACATCCTTGACACCCTACTGCTTGCCCCGGTTGCAAGTAGCTGGCGACCGACAACCGTCCGCTCCAGCAACACGTAGGTGCCAATGCATAGCAGAATACAGGCCAACAAGAGGACTGGGATCGGACCGGCTTGCAGCCGTCCGATGGCAACGAACTCCGCCGGTAGTCGGTTGAACGACTCGCCTCTAGTTATCCCCATTGTGCCGCCCAGGTAGATACTCGCCGTCGCAAGGCTTATCAAGAATGGGTTGATTCCCGTATACGCGATTACCACTCCTTGCAGAGCTCCAGCCAATGAGCCAACCGCTATACCTATGACAACTGCCAGACCGTACGCCATCCCTGTAGCTTGCATCAGCCAGGCTGTCACCATGCCCACTATGACCCCAATTGCGGTCAAGGCTAGGTTGAATTGTCCCACCGCGAGTACGGACAGTTGAGCTAGTGCCACCAGGCCAGTGACCGCCAGTGTGAAGCCCAGTGCTGCCAGGTTATACTCAGAGAAGAATGCCGGCACGGAGGATGCTAGAACGGCGGCTATCACCACTACAACTGTCCCTACGCTGGCCAGATCCCACTTCAGAAAGCCTCGCACCGCTTGCAGCACGATCCTCCGCAGCGCGCGACCGATCCTATTCACGGTAGACATCATTGGAGGCAACCTCCCCTCTCGGCCCGCCGATTGACTAGTTCACAAGACAAGCGGCACTCATGGTCATCTGATGCAACTCCGGACAACCATGAGCCCCCAGTATCATCGTTCGCCTCCTCGGCAATGAACGCCCCCAGAATCCCTTCGCACCAATCCTTCACATATCGGTAGGCACCGTCACCTCGCCTCGCGGGTCCTGCCCCAGGCAGGCGATCGAGCCGAGGCCTGCGACTCGCGCTCAGCAGTTCAACAGGGACATCGAGCCGCGGCCATTGCTGACCACGGACTTCGCCCTCGTCTACGAGAAGATGCCTATGTCACGCCCGAACCTTGCCAGGTGCCCAGCCACAGCAGCTTGGGTTCTAGAACTATCCCTCTTCCTGATGCAGCCCAGAATGCCAATGTGATCCTTGATGGCGTTCTCCCTAGATCCCTCAATCAGCATGACCTCCTTTCTACACTCCTGTACCAATCCCATCAGTGGTTGAACCAGGATCGAGAAGAGCTGATTGTGCGTTGCGTCTGCCATGGCGGTATGGAACTCTTGGTCGGCAACAATGAACTCGTCTGGCTGGTCAATAGCATCTTCCATTGCCCCGATCGCCTTCTCCATCCTCGCAAGGTCCTCGGAAGTCCTTCTCTGCGAGGCAAACCCCGCTATGCTCGTCTCTAGACTCCTCCTCACTTCATACAAGTGCGCTAGCGGGATGTTCCCTCGCGTCGCGGCGATGCTGAGCTGCGACTGGAGATAGTGTGGTTCGTAGTCGAGAACAAAGACCCCGCGTCCGTGCACAACCGCAACGAGGCCGCGTTCTTCCAGCATCTTGTACGCTTCCCTGACGCATTGCCGTGATACACCGAACTGATCAGACAGCTCTCTTCCCGAAGGGAGCCGGTCACCTGGTTCAAGTTTGTGGCTTGTGATCTGTTCCTGGATCTGGTCTGCGATTCTCTGCGGAAGAAGCACCCGTCCAACCTTGTCGAAGGCGATCTCTCTCACTGCGCTTGTCCCTCCCGCCTGAGTGTGCATAGGACGCCCCCTCAAAGGCACTAACGATCACCAGGACCATCCCCGCGCTTGTCTAACGCGGTTGCTCGAATCGTCATTGCGGCTGGTCCCCCCTCACAATCCGCGTTTTCCCTGTGGTCCGCCTCCGCGAGACAACGCTACTGCCCAGCCGCCGGAAGTTGGCATCTCGCGTCCTCTCGCCCATAGGCCACTAGAGTTCCGCGGCTTGCGACACAATCTCGCGTTCCATGATGAGTCGTCGCGATGGCCTTTCCGTGCACCACTATCTCCGAATCAACGATACGGTCACGTAGTCCACAGCCCTTTCGGTGCCCACTCTCCATCGCCCGATAGCGCATTGCGCGGCGATGCGCCATCCCGGATGCACTGGCTTCAATGCTTCAGCGGCTACATTCCGTAGACCAATTCAGCATTCTTTCCCAGAAACCAAGCTTGTTCCTCGGCAGCGAGGAATCCGCTGTGTAACCTGGCCATCTTGACTAGCTGCGGGTAGGTGGCAACGGTAAGGAGAGCCGGGATGTCGGTCCCCCAAAGGATCTTGGCTGGCCCGATTCGATCTACCGCAATGTGCAAGTACCGACCAACAGTCGGGAAAGGGTACCCCTCCTCGGCTATGTAGTAAGGAATCGCTGAGCTGTCAAACCAGACGTTCTCTAGGCGCCCGAGGTCTATTTGATCCTTCCACAACTGCCAGAGTTCTGGTCTCTCTTCGATCGCGGGTTTTGGAAGGGCGAGGTGGCAGACAACGATGCGGAGCTCTGGATGTGTCTCTGCGATCCCGCGGAGGGCATCCGTCTGATATGAGAAATCTCCCGGCGCGCCCAAGTCAATTGCAAGCACAACTCTCCTTTTCTCAAGCTCATCCCAAAGCCAGGTAATCGACTCTAGGTCGATGCGGGCGCCCCTATGGATACCTGAAAGCCCGCTGGCAGTGAACTCGATCTTCAGCGCCCTGAACGATGAACCCTCGAATACGGTATCGAACTCACTGCGGCTGCTGGCCCATGGATCGAAGTATGCGGCTCCCACCAGCCGGTCAGGATAGCGCTGGACCGCATCCGCAACCAACTGGTTGCATTCTCCATAGAAAGGCCCTTGGAGCAATACGGCTTTCTCCACGCCAGTCCAATCCATGCCTGCAATCAGCATCTCTGCGGTGTGCGTGGTTCTCTCGTTGAGAGGCGGCAATACGCGAACTTTCCTATCCCCCGCCATGACCGCGCCATACCCCAAGTCACGTTTGGCCTCAGAGCCCGGCTGAGTCTTGATTTCCTTGAAGATGTGGACATGCGCGTCGACTACCATTGCGACACACTCCCATTGCTACATCGAATAGCAGACACGAGTCCCGTATTGGGTACGCTATGGGTCAACCGCTCCCCATTGTCGGTCCGCGTTCTCTATCTGATGCTTGATGTGTTGCAGAAACCGTGCTGCGGCTGCGCCATCAACAAGGCGGTGATCGAAAGTCAGACTGAGCCAGGCTGTCTTCGAAACGAGAACCCGACCACTTGCTACAACGGCCCTATCCTTGATGACCCCGACCCCCAGGATGGCTGCCTCCGGCATGTTGATGATCGGGGTGAAGCTCTCGACTTCGAACATGCCCAAGTTGCTAATGGTGAAAGTGCCCCCACCCAACTCGTCAAGTTTCAGTCTACCTGAACGGGCGTTGTCAATAGTTGTACGCAGCTCCCGCGATATCTCGACTACGCTCTTCCTATCAGCATTGCGCACTACGGGAACCATCAAGCCCCTCTCGGTGTCGATGGCCAGCCCAACATGGATCTCTCCAAGGAGACTTATGGCATCAACATCCAGTCTTGCATTCATATATGGGAACTGACGGAGGGCTTCTGCAACGACGTGAATCAGAAGGTCGTTGAATCCAATAGAGTGACCCAGCCCATCCTTGTGCTCGGAATTCAACCGATCGCGCCACACAGTCAACGCGCTTGCATCCGCCTCGACCATCAATGTCACCGGCGCGGTATTCCGGTGGCTGTCGTGCATCCTGCTCGCGGTAATCGCCCTCACTCCCTGCATCGGGACAACAGCCGCAATGGCTTCGGGCCGTGGAGGAACCGGTATCTCGCCTTGCGCCACGGTCCGGGCTTGTCCTGCCACCCGCTTCACATCTTCTGCGGTGATTCGTCCTCCGTCTCCGCTGCCATGCAGGCCAGTCAGATCAATGTGCAATTCCTCGGCTAGGCGACGTGCGTATGGCGAGGATCGGATCTCACTCCGCGGAATCGCCTCCGGGTTCTCACGCGCCTTTTCAGAGCCCTCAACACGACCCCCCTCTGACGCTACTATTCGACCCACGGGTCCCAAATTAGGACCCGCCTCGCCAGGTGTAAGCAGGTACGTCAGCACCTCTCCGACTGCAACCACCGACTTCTCAGGCCATAACATAGGGCCCATGACACCATCGATCGGTGCCTCAATCTCCACTAAGGCCTTGTCGGTCTCAATCTCTAAGATCGCTTCACCCTTTTCCACGAACTCGCCCTCGGACTTGAGCCAGCGGACAACTCGAGCCTCCGTCATGGCAGGGTCAAGTTGAGGCACATCAATGTTAGTTGCCATCGGCCATCCTCATTCGCCCCACGTCCGTTGTTCCTCCATCACATCCCCGCCCGATGTCATGTCGCTTGCCCTGGCTCTGCAGGAAGCCGGTTCCGCAACTCAATGGACCACCCTAAGAGGGGAACCGTATTCAGGTGCAACCACCTCGTACCAGGACGATTCCCCGTTCCACCAAACACGGCGCCGATGCCCATCTGGTTGAAGGCCGAGACCGTGTTGTCCAAGTCGTCGACCTCGAACATGATGTGGTGCAGGCCCTCCCCATGCTCCTTCAGGTATTCCGTGTACCCACACTCCCCTTCAATGGGTTCAATCAATTCGATCTCGATGTTGCCAAGTCTCGCAAATGCCTCAAGAAGACGAAAGTTGCCGTTGCCGCCATTGTAGAAGGACATCATGTCAGGGCGATCCGATGGCCATTCTACGAATCGCCAGGAGCCAATCCCCAGAAGCCCCGACAGCATGTCCGCGGTTCGTCTAGCGTCCTTGACAACAACCCCGATCTGTTGGGGGTCGCCGAGATTGATCTTGCTCCGAAGTTCTCCTGACATGGATCGCCCTCCCATTAGTCTTGGCGCAACAAGTGAACCCAGCGCCCCTCGGGGAGCCCGAAGCCTAGGTATGGACTACCTTGTCGACCACCGATCATGAGATAACCTTCTCCTTCCCAGACATTGAAGTGCGCTGGGGTGGTTTCCATCGAATGCCACACCACCCTCGGCCGATCCCGCGGATTGCCCACGGCCGCCTTCACCGAGCACAATCCTCATCTTGAGACATCCGCATCCCACATCGCGCAGATGTTCTCAGGCGGCACGTCCCCCTGGATGTTGTGCACTGCCGCCAACACGTAGCCTCCCCCTGGCGCAAGGTCATTGACTCGCCGCCGCACCTCCGCACGAACATCATCTTCGTTACCTCGCGGCAGGACCTCGCTCGTATCCACTCCTCCCCAGAATGCGATTTGGTCGCCGTACCGCCCTTTCAAGGAGGCTGTATCACCCATGCCAAGTGCGTTTACCTGCAGCGGATTGATGGCGTCAACCCCCATGTCGACGAGGTTGTCCAAAAGCCAATTCACCGACCCACAGCAGTGGTACAGGATTCTGGCGTCCGACCAGTCATGTAAGCTCTGCAAGACGCGCTTCTGAACAGGAAGGATCAGCTGTCTATACGATCGTGGCGATACCATCGGTCCGTTCTGAAATGCTACGTCATCTGCATAGAACAGAACATCTGCATTGCTACCAGCGGCATGGACCATGTCCGAAGCCCCCTCTAGCCAATCATCTAGTACCGTCCCTAAGAGATGGGCGGCCAGCTTGGGATCATTCGCCACGTCCATGAGCCAGTCTTGGAAACCACGAATCGCATGGGCAGTCTGAATCGGGCCGAGAGGAAGGTTCAGAATCACCGCGTACTCAGTATTGCTATGCAAGTCACTCAATGCTCTATCGAGCCCTTCTGCAGGCGACGGCGTGCTGCGAATCCTCCAGCCCTTGGCCACAACGTCAACATCCTTGCAAGAAATGTCGCCACTCAAGGGGGACCGGATGACATACCAGTTCCCGTCCTTGTCCGGTAGGCGCCGCACCACACCATAACGATCGGCGAACGTCCCGTCTCGATTCTCTACCCCGAGATCGTCACCACCGCCCGGGATCACGCCGCGGGTGTCGATGTTGAATCGTCGCAAGACGGATTCGGGCACCTTCGCGATTCTCCCCCGATGACTTGCCAAGACCGTTTCCTCACGAACCTGCAAGTGCTCAAGGAGTCTCCTGTGCGCAACCAGACCTATCCCTGTTGCAGTTGTACCACCCATATCCCGAGGTACACGGTCAGGCTCCTGATGCCTGAGGGCTGTCATGACCCGTTCTCGCCCTGTCATTCCTTGATCCCTAGTCTCCATGCTTTGGGCGGCAGTTCAGATCCCAGGAACGGTCATGTGGCCTGCGAGACAAGTGCCCTCGCCGGTGATATCGCGACCAAGTGCTTCGGCCTTAGCTGCCCCCGGTGGCGAGGAGTTGGCCGTGCAACATCCATCCACGGTAGCCTCTCCTGCCGACGCAGCGTCAGCCAGCTTACCCCACTCGGTCCCGGTGCCCCGATCGGCCGGCTACTATCCCTGGGCATTCCCTATTCCTCCCGTGGCAACCATGTTCAGCGGCACCGCCGCGTCCCTGTCCTCCGCCCCTGTTTCGTCCCTCGGGGTGGCATTGACTATGTGTGATCACCTTGCTTGCCGAGGACTTTGCGCGCACCGGCGATGATGTCCTCCTCCCACACCATGGCCTTCCTTTCCAGTTCGATGTTGTATGGTGCGGGCGCATCCAACCCCGCGATGCGCACAACCGGTGCATCCAGAGAGTCAAACGCCAATTCCTGGATCTGGGCGGTCACCTCAGCCCCGAAGCCTCCCGTCTTGGGCGCCTGGTGAGCCACGACAACATGATGCGTTTTCCTGACGCTTCCCACGATGGTTTCGATATCCAAGGGAACTAGACTTCGAGGGTCGATGACCTCTGACTCGATGCCGTCTCTTGCCAGAATACGAGCCGCCTTCATCGCGCGCGGCACAGTAACCCCCGTAGCCACGATCGTCACATCACTTCCAGAGCGCTTGATCTCCGCCACACCGAGCGGGAGCGCATACTCGCCCTCTGGCACCTCGCCTTGAGTGAAGTAGATGGACTTGTCCTCAATGAACACAACAGGATTGTTGTTCCGTATCGCGCTCTTGAGGAGGCCCTTGGCATCATAAGGGCTCGACGGCATCACTACCAGGAGGCCCGGCGTATTCACAAACCAAGCCTCAAAGTTCTGTGTGTGTTGGGCTCCGTTCCCCCCCTTTGCCCCAAGCGGACCGCGCAGGACCAGCGGAACGCACGCTTGCCCACCGCTCATGAAGTGCATTTTGGCCGCCAAGTTGACCAGGGCATCGATGTACGGTAGGAACTCAAGGTACTGCATTTCGACGACTGGCCGACCGCCTGCGAATGCCGCGCCAACCGCCGCACCCATAATCGCCGCCTCTGATATGGGCGTATCGCGCACGCGCTCTCCGCCAAACCTTTGCCACAGGCCGGCCGTTGCCCCGAAGCTCCCACCGCTGTATCCCACATCTTCCCCCATTACAAAGACGCTTGGATCTCGTTCCATTTCCTCCTTCTGCGCCTCTGCAAGGGCCTGAGAGAAAGTGATCGTGCGCATCGTGGTACCCCCTATCCCATCTCTGCAAACACATACTTGCCAGCTTCCTCTTTCGTAGCTGGCGGGGAGACACTTTCTTCGGCAAACCGAACTGCCTCCTCCATGTTCGATCTCAGTTCGGCGTCAATGGAGTCGACCTTGTCCAATGTCAGCAGGCCCTCTTCCAGGAGACGCCTCCTGTACTTCGGGAGTGGGTCCCGATCCTGCATCTCCTGGAGCTCCTCTTGCGTGAGATAGCTGCCATCCTCCCACGCACTGTGACCCCTCCAACGAGGAACCGTTGCGCAGATCAATGACGGACTGCCATCAACCCTCGCTCGCTGGGCGGCCTCTGAAAGAACTGCGCATGATTCCACCGGATCCGTGCCATCCACCTCCCGCCCTGGCATTGAGTAGGCAGACGCTCTGTCGGATAGTCTCATGATGGAAGTACTGTCTCGCAGGTGGGTAGTGACTGCCAGGCCGTTGTTCTCACAAACGAATACGGCCGGCAGGTGCCAGATAGCCGCCATGTTCAGTCCCTCGTGAAAGGCTCCGCAGTTTGCTGCGCCATCTCCGAAGGAGGCGATAGCGATACCCTTCTCGCCGCGCAACTTCATTGCTAGCGCGGCCCCAACAGCGAGCGTGATACTGGTGCCCACCATGCCAGAGACCATCGTGCGCTTGCTCACATCGGTAATATGCATTGACCCGCCCCGCCCTTGGCAATACCCCGAAGTCTTTCCCCACAGCTCAGCCATCATCAGTCTAGGGTCCAGGCCCCTCGATAGAAGAATGCCGTGTGAACGGTGGGAGCCAAACAGATAGTCCTCTTGATTCAGGATGGCACCTATCGCGGCCTCGACACCCTCGTGCCCAATGCAAGGGTGGTGCGAGCCGTGCCCGGGCTTTCGGAAATACGGCAATGATGCCTCTTCGAAGCACCTGATCTCCATCATCTTGCGATAGAGCCGTATCTTGGTTTCCGAATCTACCAGGGGCATATCGCCTCCTTCACACATCTATCAGGGTCAGGCTCAGATCTGATCCGACGGCCATTCCAGCAGAACACGCCCGAAGATCGCGATAAACTTCCGTGCCGTACTCCTCGGCTTCCCCGAGGCGGACCGATTAGCCTGGAGCAATCCCGATAACCCTCCTTGCGAGACTCGTCGCCTTACCTGCATCCGGCGCGTAGCCGTCAGCCCCAATTCGAGTCGCGTATTCCTCCGTGAGCGGCGCCCCGCCCACGATTACCTTCACAGCCCCGCGAACACCCGCCTTCTCCAGGGCCTCCATTGTCGAGTCCATTCCGCCCATCGTTGTCGTCAGCAAAGCCGACATGCCGAGGATATCGGGGCGCTCCTCTCGAACCGCCACAACAAACCTCTCTGCGGACACATCCACCCCAAGATCAACGACCTTGAAGCCCGTTCCCTCGAGCATCATCCCAACTAGGTTCTTGCCTATATCGTGAAGGTCGCCTTTCACCGTCCCAATCACAACCTTTCCCACATACTCCGCGTCCGTCGCAGATAAGAGCGGCTTCAGCAAGGCAAGCCCAGCTTGCATGGCAATCGCGGCCACCATCATCTCGGGGACGAAGAACTCTTTCTCTTCAAAGAGAGCTCCTACCCGAGACATAGCAGGGATTAGTCCCTCATTGAGGAGTCGCTCTGGACGCACGCCCTCCTCCAGGGCCCTCAGCACTGCCTCCTTGACAGTATCCTGCTTGCCGGCAATCACAGCGTCCCTGATGGCATCCAAGTGTACTAGCTCCATTTCGGATTCCTTTCGCAGCGGGACCTCCCACGATGCATGCCGAATCCTGCTCTGGCGCCGTTCTACCTCACCCGGGTGTTCCCCGGTTCCGAGACAGCGCCCAAGTAGGAGCCCTCCACTGCACGGTGCCCAAAAGTAGCCGTGCCGCGCACACACTTCTCAGCGACCCCGTTGCTGGCACTGCATCTGCAATGGCAGTCGCACTCGTCGATCACAAGCCGTAGCTGGGCCCTCATGCTACGTTCCGACGGTGCTGTTCCACAACCTCGTAGATTGCCCTCACGTTCTCGTCAGGCGTCCCATAATCCATGTTGATGCAACATACACTCGCTCTGTCCAGTGGGCCCCCTAGCCGCAAAAGGGTTTCCAGGTCAGATCGCACCTCGTCCGCTGAACAGGTTAGTAGCTTGACGGGGCTCAATCTCAGGTTGAACCACGCATCAGGAAACGCCGCGCGACACATAGCCACATTCGAGCCCCAGCCGATATCAAAGAACTCCACTCCTCTTACCTTCGAGAACCCCTCCGACAAGCGCTCCATGTCAGTTCCACAATAGTGGATACCATACGGTTGCAACTCATCGGCCAGGAGATTGTCGTAGGGGAGGATGAATTCCTCATATGTCTTGTTTGCGATCATCGTGACAGAGCAATTCGCGGTCATGTGCACCGCAGGTGCTAGCAGAGACAATGTCCGGTTGCATGCAATACTTGACGTGCCCGTTCGCGAGCGGAGATACTTGGCGACTTCGAGGATCGTTCGGGCAACAACCTCCAGGACACGATGCGCAATGGAAGGATGGTTGTAGTAGTCGGCTAACAACTGGTTTCCTCTGACATACAAGGCAACATTCTGAATTCCCTCGCAGCAGAAATCCCCTTCAAGGTAGCCAAATGCCTGCTCCAGAACATCCATCATCTCAATGATCTCAAGCATAGGGCTGGTCTTGCTGATATCCGGCACCTCAAGGGCAAGTATCTCCTCATCCGTCAGGTTCGCCGCAACTACCTGCGGAGAGGAGTCGGGGAAGAACTGCACCTCGCACCCCAACAACGCAGGGATTACGTACCCAAGGCCGTTGTGCACGGGCCCCACCACCGGCCGCGGCACTGCCTCTTTCTCCCCCATCCCAATGTCGCCGAACCTCTCGTAGAGAAGATGACGCATTCGCCTCTCGGCCTCCACGCGAGTGTGCGGCTCCTGGAAGAAATCCTTGGTGAAGTGGACTCCGTAGTTCTTGTGCCACCAGTTGGGATGGAAGACAACGTCCATGGGCAAGAAGGTGGGTGACGTTACTCTCATCTCGATGTCCTTCAGTTGACGTTCCCGGATCTTCTGTGGGGACACAGAGGGCTGGGGGGTGCGGCACCCCTTGGCACTGGCCCGCCAGCAATCGTTTGGCGCGTCCCAGAGAACACTCGACAGAGTCCGACAGGAGTCTTTGAGGCTCCCTACCCATTCTGCCGGCACCCTCGTCGACGCCGATTCGTTCAAGAGCGGGGCGAGCTTCCCATGGTTCGGGAAGCTCGCCCACCCTCTACGCACCGCGTGGTACTCCGAGCCCCCGGCCCGAGACCGCTTGGGCTAGGGACAAGAGAAGTTATTCTCCTTCCAGTTGGCCGCCAAATCACTTGTGACCTTGGCCAACTCCTCGGCCTGCTTGTCGATATTCGCCTTCGTTATATACAGCATCCCCGTGTCAACATAGAAATCCTTGCCAGTGTACTTACATCCGTCAGTCATCAGCTTCAAGGAGTACGTTGCCAGGTACGCCTGACCGTACGGATTCTGCGCCATCGTCCCCGTGGCAAATCCGTCCCTGATCGCCTGCAGGATGACATCGAAGTTGTTGAGCCCGATGTACATGATCCCCTGCTCGCCGCTCTTGCGGAATTCATTGGCGATCACGTCAGTCGCAATCCCCGATGTAGCAACAACTCCGTCAATCTCGTCGCCAAAGGCAGCAAACGTGCTGGACACGAGTGACTGGGCAGCATCCGGACCTGCATCACAACCCGGAACATGCTTGAGGAGTGTGATCCCCGGATACTCTTTCAGGGCCCGGTCAACGCCATTCATGCTGTTGACGGAGTTTGTATCTTCCAGCTGGCCCGTGAAATGCACGATGTTTCCCTTGCCCCCCAATTCCTCGGCAAGGTGCTTGGCGCTCTGATAGGCCAGCTCCTCAGTATTGGTCGTTAGGCAGAACGGAGACGGACTGGGCAATACCGGGCAACCGCCGATGTTGACAACGCTGATGCCCAGATTCTGAAGGTCAGTTATCTTCGCATTCGCCGCGGCTGGATCATCCGGCTGAAACGCAAGGCCATTCATGCCCTTCGCGACGTGGCTGTCAATGATGGCGAACTGCTCCACTATGTCGAACTTCTGAGGCATAGTGAACTCAGGAACGGGAGAGATCCCGTATTTCGCCGCCGCGTCCGCGATACCATTTGGCATCGGCCCATAGAAGGGGTGCACAAGCGCACCCATCAGTAGGAAGTTGTATGTGACAGCGGGTTTCTCCGTTGGCGCCGTTGTGGGGGGTGGTGCTGATGTTTCGGCCGGAGCTGGCGTAGCCGCAGTGCCGCAAGCGGAGATCACGATCCCAACTAGCATGAGGATGGTCGCCAAACGTACAATGGTCCTTGTCATCTTGCCCTCCCTCATTGGGCGTTGCGCACAGGCCGAGTGTTCGCTCCTCTCGCCTATCGTTGATCTTGATGCAATAGGCTCCTCCCTCTCGCCATTCAGATCAATCCGGCGACCCTCTGTTGCATCCTGCCACCTTATCGTCCCACCACTAGCCCAGATTCCAGCCACCGTTGACGCGGATAACTTGGCCGGTTATGTAGCTGCTTCGATCGCTCACGAGATACAGAATCGCATCGGCCAACTCATGGCTACTTCCGTGCCGCTTGAGCAGAGTCTTCTTCTCTGTCGCTGCCCAGAAGTCATCTCCCAGATCGTGAGCCCCAGGCGTATCGACCGGTCCTGGCGTGATGGCGTTGGCCCTGATGTTGTATGCAGCGAATCCCTTTGCCACCGACATCATCAAGGCAAGTATGCCTGCCTTGGACACACCGTAGGCGACATGGGCGACAGCGCTTCCGGTGAATGCCGCATCTGACGACACAAACACAATCCGGCCATCGGTCTGAGCCTTCATCGACGGGAGCACAGCTTTGGCAAAGAGAAACATCCCGGTCAGGTTGATCGCCAGGATGCGGTTCCAGCTATCGAGCGTAACATCATCCCAAGCAACAACAGGAAACACGCCTGCATTGTTGACCAAGATGTCGATCCGCCCAAATCGATCGATCGCTGCCTGCACCGCAGCCTGCACTTGAGCCTCGTTTGTGACATCCGTCTCTACAGCAACGACTTGACCCCCGTATGCAGCCATGATCTCCTTGGCCGCTCTTTCGGCTATCTTGCCTTGAACATCGGCAATCACCACACCTGATGCCCCTGCTTCCACAAACCTCTCCACTGTCGCTCGACCAATGCCCTGCGCAGCGCCAGTGACAATTGCAGTCCGGTTCTTGATGTTCATGGGTCCTCCTACTAGAGGTGATCCGAAGGTGCACGGATCCTGGTTCCAGCCACGCGAGATATCTGGTCATCCAGAGACCTAGTGGCCTTACCACTCTCTACTCTACGCCCATCTGGAGACAGAATCAACATCCTTCTGGGCGGAGCTCTCCCCCTACGCTGTTGTTTAGTGGTGATTCCGGGTCGGAGTTGTGGGCATCTTGCAAGGACGAGGCCCCCTCCCACGCCACCTTGACAGAGGTGGCCTCGGTTTTCTGGACAGAGGCATAAGTGGATGAACTGCTCTATTCTTACCGTTGAAAGGAGCAGTGACCATGAAACGACCCCGTCGGA
>Ga0315295_10000987_pt1 | contig 24284 bp, 18 predicted proteins | sample YL17G14_0_MG_FD_204453 | JGI IMG/M metagenome (GOLD analysis project Ga0315295, IMG submission 204453) | Sediment microbial communities from Yellowstone Lake, YNP, Wyoming, USA - YL17G14_0 | ecosystem: Environmental > Aquatic > Freshwater > Lake > Sediment | place: USA: Wyoming | collected... | reverse complement strand
AAGAGCTTGTTCGATAAAAACGAGCTATACCGCCAGTTAGGGTTTGTCCAGACGATAGATTTTATGGCCTGCTGCTGCCCGGCAAGTATTATCAACCCGCTTGCATTCGGGATATTGGCGGCAATGAAATGGATGTACACATTCATACCAAATTATGGTGTGGTCATCATAATACTGGTGTTTCTGGTTCGGCTTGTCCTGCACCCGATTACAAGGAGGAGTCAGGTTTCAATGAGCAAGCTGCAAAAGGTGCTCAATGACCCGGAAATCCAGGAAATAAAAAAGAAGTATGCAAAAAAACCGATGGAGATGCAGAAACACATATCAGAGTTTCAGAAGCAAAAAGGTGTTTCGCCTGCGAGCGGGCTTACGAGCATGCTGCCGATGATAGTGCAGATGCCTATATGGATTGCGCTTTATAGCGCAATATATGCAAGTATCGAGCTGCGTGGTGCGGCGTTTTTGCCGTTCTGGATTACCAACCTTTCGGCCCCGGACGCAGTGGTCAGGTTCACGACGATAACAGTGCCATTGTTTGGCAAGATTGACTCGCTTAACCTGCTGCCGATTCTGATGGGCGTGGCGTTTTATCTGCAACAGAAGCTGACGCCCTCACAGGCACCGGCAGCAACCCCTGAAGCGGCCCAGCAGCAAAAGATTATGGGCGTGATGATGACGGCGATATTTCCGCTTATGCTGTACCGGGCCCCATCAGGACTGAACTTGTATATTATGGCCAGCACCTTTGCCGGTGTTGTGGAGCAATTTGTAATTCGCAAACACGTCCGGAAAAAGGAAGAAGTCGAATCAACGGGTCTGGTCGCCACAACGAGTAAAACCGGCGGCAAATTGAAAAAGAAGAAGCCGAAACCGTTTTTCAGATTTTAGTTTGGACCCGCCGTATCGTCAAGATGCCTGACGGCAAAACGGCGGGCTAAATACTATTCCTTATACCCAAAGCCCTAAACTTTAAATGTATGAATTAAACGACACAATTGTTGCTGTCAGTTCGCCGAATATGGGAGCGTGTGCAATTGTCCGCATCAGCGGCCCAGCAACAATCCAGGCCTGCAAACAGATTTTCATCCCGTCAATAAACGATGAACAAGGCAGATTGATAGCCGGCAATGTAATTATTGATGCCGAGATGAAAGTTGATGCGGTGCTGTATTTATTCCCGGCTCCGCGGTCCTATACCGGCGACGATGTTGCTGAAATTCACATTCATACAAACCGCTCTGTAACCGAGCAACTGGTAGGGAATTTGTTAGCCAAAGGCCTTCGGTCCGCCGGACCCGGGGAGTTTACAGCACGAGCATATCTGAACGGCAAAATGGACTTGGCCCAGGCGGAGGCGGTGAACGAAGTTGTTGTCAGCTCTAATGCGTTTCAGTTAGCTGCCGCTGAAAAACTTCTCAGCGGGCGATTGTCCGAAACTATGACAAAGGTGCAAGCGGCAATGATGGATTGCCTCAGTTCAATCGAAGCAGGACTGGACTTCAGCAGTGAGGAAATCGAAGAGCATTGCGGGGTCGAAAAACTTATCGAGATAAAACAGGAGCTTGAGCAGTTGCTTGCCAGCGGTCACAGATACGAATCAGTGGTTGACCTGCCGGCGGTGGGAATTGCCGGCAGCCCCAACGCTGGAAAGAGCAGCATGCTCAACAAATTGCTCGGCCAGGAAAGAAGCATCGTCTCAGATGAATACAAAACCACCAGAGACGTCCTGACCGGCCTGCTGACCCTGGCTCATTGCAGATGTGTACTGTTCGACTGTGCGGGATTGTTATCGCATAAACCGGATAATATTCTTGATGAACTGGCCCAGGAGGCAGCTATCGAGGCGCTGCAAAACAGCACTATGGTTGTATTCTGCATCGATATAACAAAAGAGGATTGGTCCGAAGACGTTGCAATATGCCAACTCATACAGCCAAAGGTTCTGATACCTGTCGCAACAAAATCTGATTTGCTGTCGAAAAAGAAACTATCTGAACGGCTTATCAAACTAAATGGATTGTTCGGGACCGAATTTCTGGCGACTTCTGCAAAAAGCGGCGCCGGTATTGAGGAACTGCGACAGACAATCGACAGGAAAATAATTGAGCTGGCCCAGAAAACTTGTGGCGGATTAAGGTTTTCAGAGGGCAGCCAAGATGGGGTTGCAATTAACATTCGGCACAAGCAAGCCGTCACTGGAGCGATTGAGAATATCAATGAGGCCGTCAATGAATTAAAAGCAGGCAATGATGAGATTGCCGCGATGATGGTGCGAGCTGCGTATCAGGCGATCTCGGATATCCGGCAGCCCGAACGTGGGCGGCTTGATGACGAGATTCTGGAAAGAATATTCGGCCGGTTCTGCATAGGAAAATGAATCTCGATTCTCGCCTGTCGGTGGCCAAGGTTCGTTTCGAGCTTCTCCGCTTGGGGACGCCTTACGGCGGAGTATCCAGCATCGAGCACCCGTCTTTTTCCGCTATTTATCTTTTGCTTCGAATTCAGCGTCAATTACGTCATCACCGCTCTTTCTCCTGACCTCGCCTTCGGGTGGAGGCGTGCGCTCGGACGCAGCGGCCCCCCTTATGTCCTCGGCAGAAGACACGGGGGACGATGCCTGTTTTTTGGCTGCCTCCTCATAGAGGGTCTTGCCAAGCTCCTGGCTGGCATCACCAAGATTCTCAATGGCCTTCTTTATCGCGCTGCCGTCATCGCCTTTTAGTGCCTCCTTGAGGTTGTTTACCGCGTTTTCGATTCTGCCGCGGGTGTCGGCGGAGACCTTGCCGCCGTGCTCTTTAAGCGTCTTTTCTGTTGAGTAAATCAACTGGTCCGCCTGGTTTTTTAAGTCAATAACCTGCCTTCTCTTTTTATCTTCCTCGGCGTGGGCATCAGCATCCTTTTTCATTCTCTCGACCTCCTGTTCGTTAAGGCCTGAGCTGGATTTAATAACGATAGACTGTTGCTTGCTGGTGCCGAGGTCTTTGGCTGAGACATTCAAAATACCATTGGCGTCAATATCAAATGCGACCTCGATTTGCGGGATACCGCGCGGAGCAGGCGGGATGTCGGCAAGCTGGAATCTGCCGAGCGTGCGGTTGTCCCTGGCAAATTCGCGCTCTCCCTGCAGGATGTGGATTTCAACAGTAGTCTGACTATCGGCAGCGGTCGAGAAAATCTCCTTCTTGCTGGTTGGGATTGTGGTGTTGCGTTCAATGAGTTTTGTCATAACCCCGCCCAAGGTTTCAACACCCAGCGAAAGCGGCGTTACATCCAGCAGTAGAATATCCTTCACGCCGGCATCGCCGGCCAGCACTGCGCCCTGAACGGCGGCACCTATGGCAACAACCTCATCAGGGTTGAGACTTTTATTCGGCTCTTTGTTGAAAATTTCTCTGGTAATCTGCTGGACTTTCGGCATCCTTGTTGAGCCGCCGACAAGCAGAACTTCGGCGATGTCTTTCGGTGTTAGTTTTGCATCCTCCATCGCTTTGTAGCAGGGTGATTTTAGTCGCTCCAGGACGTGGTCAACAAGGGATTCAAATTTGCTGCGGGTAATGGTAATCTGCAAATGCTTTGGTCCTGAGGAGTCGGCTGTGATGAAGGGTAGATTCACTGTGGCTTCGAGCTGGGTGCTCAATTCGCACTTTGCCTTCTCGGCGGCTTCTTTGAGCCGCTGGTGCGCCATCGGGTCCTTTCGAAGGTCGATACCTTCGGTCTTTTTGAACTCATCCGCGAGATAATTTATCAGCACTGCGTCCAGGTCGTCACCGCCGAGGTGCGTGTCGCCGTTGGTGCTGAGGACCTCGAAGACATTATCGCCGATGTCGAGAACGGAGATATCAAACGTTCCGCCGCCGAAGTCGAATATGGCGACTTTTTCATTTCGCTTTTTCTCGAGTCCGTAGGCAAGTGCTGCTGCGGTCGGCTCATTTATAATCCTGCGGACGTTGAGACCGGCGATTGTGCCGGCATCTTTGGTTGCTTGGCGCTGCGAGTCGTTAAAATAAGCCGGAACGGTAATGACGGCGTCGGTGACCTTCTCGCCCAGATAATCCTCGGCGGTCTTCTTGAGGTCCTGCAAAACCATTGCCGAGATTTCCGGGGGCGTGTATTCCTTGCCCCGGACGCTAACCTTGACCAGCTCATCCAGTCCGCCGGTGATTTTATAAGGGACAATCTTTTCTTCTTCGGAGACTTCTCTGTGCCGTCGGCCCATAAAACGCTTTATGGAAAATACGGTATTTTCAGGGTTGGTTACCTCCTGGTGTTTTGCGATTTGACCGACCAGGCGCTCGCCTTTATCGGTGAAGCCGACTACGGAGGGAGTCAGTCGGGAGCCGGAGGAGTTGATTAAAACCTTCGGCGAAGAACCTTCCATCACGGAGACTACCGAAAAAGTCGTTCCCAAATCTATTCCGATGATTTTATTCGTAGCCATATTAAGCACCTCTTATTGACAATCAATTTATGCCCTCTGTCATTCTGAGGCGAAGCCGAAGAATCTGGCTGCTGCCAGGACCTGTCCCCCTCGAAGCAAAATGCGGTTTCAATCTGTAGGCCAGACCCTTCGCTGTGCTCAGGGTGACAACTGGGACTTTTGTTACGTACACTAAACTTCCTTTCGTTTTCTGAAATTCACTGTTAGTGCGCAAACACTTTACTGCAATCCAAATGTGCAAAAGCCGTGCCAGCATAATGCAAGTGCGGTCGAAGCTACATAACTGCTGGTTATCAGGGAAGTTAAGCTCCTCTTTAGACCTTTACTATGATGAGTTATTGTGCCATTTTGGCAGACCCATCAAGGGCCTGCCTTCGGCGGGACACGATACGAGAGAAGAAGGACGATGGACGAGAGGGATTAGGAGACCAGGTTATAAGGATATCAGGGAGCAGGATATCAGGAAATCAGAATATCAGGGAGTCACGGATTCGCAAATCTGATAACTTGGTGACCTGATGACCACTACCAGATACCCTGATACCCCGATAACCGTCTATCCATTCAGTGCGGAGCGGATGATTTGAGCACGAAGTGCGTCTCTGTGGGTGGGGTCAAGCGGCTTTCCGTAGTTTAACTGCAGATGGGCCGGCAAAGTAAGCATAAACAGCCAATTTATAGTCGCAATCGAAAGCTCGGAATCTTTCTGTGTTTCGCGGCTGTCCCTGAGCGAACAGAGCCGCTTTATGGCGGGAGTTGAGGCGCCCATATTCTTGTGCATATTGATGCCCAGCCGCAGGTGACTTAAGAGGAACAGAGCTTCCTGTGAGCTTATCAGGCGAGCATTTTGCAAAAGCGCCATCGCCCGAGAGATTTTGTCGTCGAGCAAATCCGGCTGCTTGGAAAGCAACTGATTTCTGGCGGCTTTTTCATATTCGACTATTTCGGGGATGATTGTGCTCTCAAACTCCGTGACGACAGCCGACTCCGAGACGCCGAGCGTCACCTGATTGGACAACTGGTATAAATCGCTTGCTGCCTCGGTGCCTTCCCCGAAAAGCCCGCGGACGGCCAGGTTCATATCCCTTGCGGCATTGAAGAATTTCTCTATCTGGCCGGTTATCTTCAGAGCCGGCAGGTGCAGCATAACCGAAGCCCGAATTGCGGTGCCCAGATTGGTTGGGCAGGCCGTCAGATACCCATAGCGGGGACTGAAAGCAAACTCAAGTTTTTGCTCTATCATATCATCTATATGGTTTATCTGACTGGCACATTGAGACAACTGACAGCCGGCCTTGAGCACCTGAAGCCGCAGATGGTCTTCTTCGTTAATCATAGCGGTAAAGGATTCACGCTGAGCGATAACGGCGCCTCGCGGGCCTTTGCCGAAGGCGTGGTTTCTGCTGATAAGATGGCGTTCCACCAAAAGGTGCCTGTCTAAAGACGGGGCCTTATCGACGCTGATATAAAAGACTTTGTCGCCGAGGTCGAGCGACATCAGGACTTCTTTTAGCTTCCTGAGTATATCAAACTTTTCTGCATTCGAGCAGCGGCTGAGGAATTTGTGGCCGGCCAGATTTCTGGCCAGGCGAATCCGCGAAGATACGACGATGTCGGCCAAAGGACCGGAGCCGTTGAACCACTCATTTATATTGTTACTTAAATCGGTCAGCTTCATAATTCATATTGTCATTAACACACAGCATCGCGTTTTTCAATTGCGCTTATTTTATCACGTATTTTGGCTGCCAGCTCATAATCCTCACTTTGCACCGCAGTTTCCAGTTGTTGGCGGAGGTTTAGAAGTTCTACTTGCTTTCTCGCATCCTGGGGCACCCTTGAGGGGAATTTGCCACAGTGCGTTGTTTTGCCGTTGTGGGCTTTTTCGATAAGCGGCAGAAGCGATTTCTCAAAAACCTCGTAATCATAAGGGCAGCCCAGGAGCGCTTCCTTGCGGAATTGGTCCAGCGTAAAGCCGCAGTGTGGGCAGGACAGCCCTTTATCCGAATGCCCGGACAACTGGTCATCCGCCGGCTGGACGGCAAGCAAGCTGCTGAGCAATTCATTTATAGGGATATTAGTCTTGATGGCGATACCCTGCTCGTGGGCGCACAACTCACACAGGTGCATCTCGGTGCGCACACCGTCGGCAATCTCCGTCAGATGAATAGTCGCTTCATTTTTATTACAAATCTGGCACTGCATATAATTACACCTGTAAGTATTATACCAAAAAGCCCACTTAAATAATCGTCAAATTTAGAAACCTGCTCCAGCGAGATTTGTTCATTTGCTGAATTTTGCCGAACAGCCCGGCTCCTCAACAACCTTCACATTTTCAAGCCGAACGCCTTCAGGCAGTTTCGGCTCGATTTTTTCAAATATGCATCTGGCTACGTTCTCGGCAGAGGGGTTGCTCTGCCGAAAGCAATGAACGTTATTCAGCGCCATATTATCGAACTCAGCCACGATATTATCAATTACCGCTTTGAGTTTCTGGAAGTTCATAACTACTGCCATCCTATTGAGCTTTTTGCTGCCAACGTCAGCGGTAACGGCCCAGTCGTGATAGTGTAGCGGCTCTTTTGAGCCGTTCGGCAAGATCAACTGATGCGACGCCCTAAAGTGCGTTTCAACACTAATAGTGAACATATCTCGATGCTCGTTGCTCGATACTCGATGCCCGATAAGCCCTGATATTTCATTATCGAGCTATTTTTTTACATTTGAGTTGTTTTTTCAGGCGTTTCTGGACATTTTCCGGAATCAGGTTCGACAGGTCTCCACCCAGCGAAGCCACTTCACGAATCAGAGTGGAACTGGTAAAGCCATACCGTTCGCTGGTCATAATAAAGACTGTTTCTATGCCGGCCACGGCACGGTTGGTCATAGCAAGCTGGAACTCATACTGAACATCGGTTAAGCTTCGCAGACCTCGCAGAATGACATCGGCCTTTTTCCTGGCGGCGTATTCCACCGTCAGCCCTTCAAAACTTTCTACCGAGACGCCCTTCATCCGCCTTTCGCGGACTATTTCTTTTATCATTTCCACCCGCTCTTCGGGCGTAAAGAGCTGGTTTTTGACAGGGCTTCTGCCGACCGCGATAATAAGCTCGTCGAAGAGCTTTATGCCGCGGTCGATAACGTCCAAATGCCCGTTTGTAATCGGGTCGAACGAGCCGGGGAAAATCACTCTTACAAATTTTTTGCGCATCAGTGAACCCTTCATTATCTAAATCTGAAAAACCAGCGGTTATTATATCGCAAATGATGCGCAGGTCAAACAATTTTGTATAAGGGCTGTTTTTGGTGTAATGTAAGCCCTGCTACGACAATTCAGGCGCGGTCGATTAAACCACTTTATTCTTTTTCTTTTAGCCATTGGTCGAGCCAGGAGAGGATGGTTTCGTGCCAGAGGATAGAGTTGCGGGGTTTTAAGACCCAGTGGTTCTCATCCGGAAAATACAATAATTTGCTGGGGATTCCTCGGCGCTGCAAAGTATTAAAAGTGGCCAAACCCTGGCTCTCAGGAATACGAAAGTCCAGTCCGCTGTGTATAACAAGCATCGGAGTCTTCCAATTTTTGACAAAGTTCACAGGGTTTTGTTTTTCGTAACTATCGGGGTTATCCCACGGCGTGCCTTCGTGGTCCCATTCTGGAAACCACATCTCCTCAGTATCAAAATAGGCCATCCGCTCATCGAGAGTGCCATCGTGATTAACCAAGCAACGGAATCGGCCAGGCCAATTGCCGGCAATCCAGTTAATCATATACCCGCCAAAGGATGCGCCCAGTGCGGCGACCCTGTCGCCATCCATCCAGGGATATCGCTGCAGCGCAGCAGCGAGGCCTTTTTGCAGGTCTTCGAGGGGTTTGCCGCCCCAATCGCCGCGAATGGAATCGGTGAATGGCTGGCCGTAGCCAGTTGAGCCGTGGAAATCGACCATTACCACAGTGTAGCCAGCCCCTGCAAGAAATTGCGGATTCCAGCGGTAGTGGAAGGTGTTGCCGAAAGAACCCTGTGGGCCGCCGTGAATCAAAAACGTAACAGGATATTTCTTATTGGGGTCGAAGTCCACAGGTTTTACAATGTAGCAGAAGACCGGCTCATTATTCCAGCCCGCAAACGAGAACTGCTCATATTCGCCCATACGGACGGCGGCGATTTTCTCTGCGTTGATTTGCGTAATTTTGCGGACATCACTGCCATCAGGTTTGACCGAATACAGTTCCACCGACGAATGGAGATTGTCCAGACCATAGACAATTCTGTCCCCCGCAATACCGAATGAACTGACGGTGCCATCCTTTACGGTAGTTCTGACTCTGCCGGTTTGGACATCGACAGCGAAGAGAGATTTCTGGCCTAAGTTATCCGCGGTCGCGTAAATGGTTTTGCTATCTCGTGACCAGCAGATTGACGAAGGGCTGCGGTCCCAGTCCCTGGTCAAAACCCGCTGGTCACCATCAGGCCAGGGACGCAGGATGATTCTGAACCGGTCGGCTTCGTAACCGGGTCGAGACATAGCGAGATAGGCCAGAGTTTTGCCATCAGGCGAAAAAACAGGGTTAGTGTCCCAGCCATTGTTTTCATCGGTAAAGCATTTTGGTGGTCGGGAGTTGTCAATGAGCGCCCAGTAAAGGTCGAAGTCAGTTGACCAGGGTTCTTCGTTACCGACATTGCGGGCGGTAAAGATAACCCCCCTGCTATCCGGGGTGAATGTGATTTCTTCCGGGCCGCCGAAGGGTCTGGAAGGAGTGTCGGCATCCATACCGGCCATCACATCAACTGGCTGGCCGCCCGATGAGGGCATTACAAATAGGTGTGAGCGTCGGCCATCTTTCCAGGTGTCCCAGTGCCGGACGAAAGTGCGCTCATAAACCCGGCTGGTTGATTTCCTCTGTTTGACCTCATCAAGTTTAGCTTTCGTCAAGGCGGCGTTGCAGTCAGGAAAAACATCCATCGTGAAAGCAAGATATTTGCCGTCAGGCGAGACAATCAGATTCCCCACGTCCAACGGCCCGTTGGTAATCTGTTCGGCCTCGCCGCCATCAATCTGGATACGCCAGACCTGTGAAGAGCCACTCCGGCTGGATAGAAAATAAATTGAGTTGCTGTCGGGTGTCCAACGGGGATTGGAATCCGCCTCCGGATGAGAAGTCAACCGGCGAAGACCCGTTCCGCCTGTGCCAACCAGCCCGCCACACGGATGGCGGGCAAGCCACAGGTCGGTCCGCCCCAGGTTTGCTTCGAGGTCGGTTTCCCGGAGCACGAAGACAATCCATCTGCCATCGGGCGAAACCTGCGGGTCGGAGAGCCGCTTCACTGCCAGCATATCGTGGACAGAAAAGGGATGGGTTGATTTTTGATTCTCGATACTTCCGCCTTCGCTGAAGCTACGGCGGACGAGCGATGCTCGATGCTCCGCCGTAAGGCGTCCCCAAGCGGAGATGCCTGCGACCTGCGTAAACAGTACAACTAAAAACAACATCAGACGCATAATTCGCACCTTTCTGATAACTTCAAATTCAAGCAAATCCTCAGGCGTTTTAAGGGGGTTCTTTGACAAGTGTAACGGGGATATCGAGCCAGAAGGTTGAACCTTTGCCCAGCTCGCTTTCCAAGCCGATACTGCCCGCCAGCATAATAGCCAGCTCCTTACTGATAGCCAGCCCCAGGCCGCTGCCGGGGGACTGGCGGGTTATAGAACCGTCAAGCTGACGGAATTTTTCAAATATCTTTTCCTTATCCGCCTCGGCAATACCACAGCCGGTGTCAGTTACCGAGACGCGGACCATTCTCTCATCGAGCATTTTGGCCCGGACTTCTATTCTGCCGTGCGGCGGAGTGAACTTTACGGCGTTACTTAGAAAGTTGTACAGTATCTGCTGAACCTTACCGGCATCTGTGACAAGAGGCGGAATATTCTCATCCACCTGGAGTTTGACCTTGATTCTTTTTTGACGGGTTTCCAGTGAGAACGCCGCCATTGCCGCCCTGCAGAGCTGGTCGAGCGAGGTTTGCTCTATGTGCAGCCCCATTTTACCGGCCTGCATTTTTGCCAGGTTAAGCAGGTCGTTAATCATATTCAAGAGCCGATTTCCGCTGGTGATGATGTTTTCAGCGTATTTTTGCGCCCTGTCTTCTCTTAAGATTTCGGGCTTTTCACGCAAAAGCTGTGCAAATCCCAGTATGGCGTTGAGCGGTGTTCGGAACTCGTGGGAGATATTGGCAAGGAATTCATCCTTTACTTTGTTGGCCTTAAACAACTCGATATTTCGCTCTGAAAGCTCTATGATTTTATCATCAAGCTGCTTGTTCGCCTGGCGGAGCTTTTCCTGAGCGGCCTGGAGCGAATCCAGCATCTTATTGAAGGCCTCTGCGAGTTTCTCATATTCGTCGCGGGTTGCTATTGAGCTTCTTATGTCGAGATTACCCTCTGCTACGTTATTTGCGAGGGCCCGCAATTGCCGAATGGGTCGCAGGATTACCCGCTGGGTTATCATATAAAACGCGACGATTGCGCCGATGCCGCCAATCAGGCCGGCAACAACGACCCAGACGCGGTTCATAAAAACCGTTTTGTCAATATCGCTGCCGACGTTCCTGGATTGGATAATCACCGCACCTATCGGCTCATTGAGAGCAAATGCGCCAGCAGTACCCTGTGGATTATGGCAGGTTATGCAGCTATCGGCTGCCCTGAAGATTCGGATGTAACTGCTCTGGAGCGCACCATCTTTCCTGGTCAGGATGATGCTATCGTCCCTGGCCCCCTGGGCTTTGAGAGATTCGATTATTTTTTTCTGCTCTTCGGTCAACCACGTCAGCTTGTTTTGATTGTCTTTGGTAAAGCGGAGCCATCGCAGTTCAGGATTGTTAACATCCATCACCAGACCCGTACTATTCAGCGGCGGAGGAGCCGTTTGGCCGGAATCTTTTAGCTGAAAGTGCAGCCGCAGCAGCAGCCCTTCTGCCTTTGCCTTATTGGAGTCGAGCAAACCTTTTTTTGTAAGCTGGCCCATCCAGATGTAGGGCAGGAGCAGAGCAAGTGCGAGGATAAAGACCACCGCTGCGCCAAAGGCCAGCCGGCACTTTGCCGCCAGTGACAATGGCCATAAGCGGAAAAGCTTCAAAACCTTCTGCAAAATGAGATTGAAATTAAAACGCATACCACAGTTTTGAGTCTTTAGACTCATCGTATTCTAAGACATAATACCAATTTTGGTAGAAAAGTGCCTAACAAGATAGACTAAACTGGGTTTTACCCAGGGTTATTTTGTCCCACGTTTTGGGTGGGGTTATCCTCACCTTGTATTCGGTCCAGTTGCATCGCGAAGCGGTCGAGTTTTGTGTGGCCTTCATCATATTGACTATAAGCGTTTCGCAGATGCTTTCCAAGAACATCCCAGTTTGAAAGAAAATCTGCGAAAGAGGCGTTAAGCTTCTTTAAGTTTTGCCGGATTTCGGCTGCCTGTTTTTCGATTTGCAGGCCGTGCAGGCCCATCGCCACCGTCATAAGATACACATACAAAAGATTCGGCGAGACAGGGATGACCTTTTTATCGAGCGAGTATTGCAAAATATCCTGCGTTTCGCCGGCATACTTGACTATCGTTTCGTAATAGACGTTCTCTGCAGGGATATACATTATCGCAAAATCGAGCGTGCCTTCCGCGGGTCTGATGTAATCGCCAGCAATTTTGTCGATGTGGGCGGTGCAGTCCTTAAGAAACTGCCTGCGAAGTTTGGTTTTTTCCTCTTCGGTTTCGGCCTTTACGACCTTCTCAAAGCTCGGCAGCGGAAACTTGGCGTCAATGGGGACGGAAAAATCAGCCAATTGCACCAGAGCATCAACTACCTTGCCATCTTTGAAGGTATATTGCAGCCGGTAACTATCCTTGGGCAGGATATTGGCTAAAAGATTTTCCAGCGACCATTCGCCCATCTGGCCTCGCAGCTTGGGGCTGCTCAAGATGTCCTGAAGTCGCCGGACATCCGTTCCCAGTTGGAGCATTTGCTTATTTGTGCCCTGCAGTTCGCCGATTTGCGTGTTCAACTGACCGAGCACCTGCTGGCTGGAGCGGAGATTCTGTGCAACCGACTCCTGACCCGCCTGTAACGATTTTTGCAGCGTCTCCGAGGTTCTATCCTGTGCGGCTTTTAGCGCATCGAGCTGCTGCTGCAAAAGACCGATGCCGGCGGCCTGGCCGGCGATTTCTTTTCTGCCGGCAAAGCTGGTGCTGATAAGCCAGACCAATAGCCCCAGGACGACCAAAATAAGAACGACGCCTGCTGCGATTAGAATTGAGTTCATTCTCTTTATCCTTAATCCGCCCGTGGCGGATAAAAAAACCGCCTTGATTATAAAGCCATAAGGGCGATTCGTCAAAGACCAAAGGGGCAAATAAATCCCGTTAGCCCCGCACCAATTGTCCGGTCGAGTTTGTTTAGAGCCCAAAATTTCGGAGATAGGCCTTGTTGAGTGGTCAATTGGTGCGGGGGTTCTAACAGGATAAATCTTGCTATATGAGTCGAGCCACTGTATCGTTTTGGGATTTGCCGGTGATGTGACCGGCGGTCAAAAACCCGCCGTAAAACGGCGGGCTAAATAACAAATTATGATTGGAAGAATAAAGGCAGTTATATTTGACTGGGGAGGGGTGCTGATAGATGACCCCAGGCCTGTTCTGATGCGGTATTGCTCAAAAGCGCTGGGCGTGCCTGAGAACCAGTACGTGACAGCGCACTGGAAATTTGCAGCCGATTTTATAAAAGGCTTGATTGGCGAAGACGTATTCTGGGCAAGGGTTTGCGGTGAACTGAATAAGCCAGGGCCGAAAGTGCGGTCATTATGGGGCGACGCATTCAGAGCAGCTTATTCGCCGAGGCCGAAGGTCTTTGCGATAGCGTCACAGTTGCAAAAAAGCGGTCATAAGACTGCCCTCTTATCCAATACAGAGGTGCCTGCGGTTGAGTTTTTTCACCAGTTGCAATATGATATGTTCGATGTGCTGGTTTTCTCCTGTGAGGAGGGGATGATGAAACCGGAGAGGAAAATCTATGAAATCACCGTTGAGCGACTCGACTTGCCCCCCCTGCTTTCTTGCGAAAGCAAGAAGGAGGGTCAGGCGGTCTTTATAGATGATAGAGTGGAGAATATAAATGGTGCGAAACAGGCTGGACTTAATACAATTCTTTTTGAGAATATTGAGCAGGTTAAAACTGATTTAGCCCAGCTTGGCGTCAGCCCCGTTAGATAACTCTATCAAATACAAAGATGGACCAAAATGAAAGAGTACCTAACGGGGTCAGGATAAATTGAGTGCGGCAGGACTATGGCGAACTGTCACCTTGTAATCCTCAAAAAGCCTTACTTAGATGCGATCTTGCAAGGTCGCAAGCGAATCGAATCTCGCTTCACTAAAACAAGGCATCACGGTTTCGGGCGGGTTCAGGCGGGTGATAAACTGTTCCTGAAATTAAGCTCGGGGCCGGTTTGTGCAACGGCGACCGCAGCGGCAGTTAAAAACTTCGAGAACCTGACGCCGGAACAGATACTCCAGCTTAAACGGTGCTACAATCAGCATATCGGCGGCGATGAGAAATACTGGCGAAGCAAAGCGGATTGCAGGTTCGGGTTTTTAGTCTGGCTAAAGGATGTGGAGCCAATAGAGCCGGTATGGATTAACAAAAAGGACTGGCGGGCGTGGGTGGTTTTAACAGAGAAGGAGAACTTTGGCCTATTAAAAATTAATGTCGAAAAAATCCGGTAGAGAGCCATAATTCGCGATTATTGTGAATCTTGCCAGAAAAATGCAATAGATTCCTTTCTAAATCCGTCTCTATTTCGGAAATTCGGTATGGCAGAATAACAAAAACCGTAATTTGGAAAGGGATAGAAAATGAAAACACTGAAGATTATTTTGATTGGGTTGACGGCAGTTGTGTTTGTACTTACGCTGATAGGGATTGGGGACCTCACTGCCCAGGAAAAAACGGACAGACCCAATGCTCCGGCGGCTGCGCAACCACCTGGCGGAGGGCAGCCCCCCCAGGGTCCGCCAGCAGGTCCGCAGAGGTTTGATAGTTTGATAGACCAGCTCGCGAAGGCATACGAGCAAAACGACAAAGAAAAAATAGGGCAGTTAATTGAGGAGTTGAAACAGAGCAGACAAAGAGTTCGCGGACCAGAAGGCAGGCAGGGTCGAGGTATGGGGCCAGGTCAAGGTCCGCCTATGCCGGGCGGAGCCGGCGAGTCGTCCACAGAAAATCCCCCGGTAGGTAAAACAGAGACGGAGAAGAAAATTTTAAGTATCCTTGACGATATGGACAGAAACCAGCGCGGAGGGATGATGAACGTTCCGCGAGAAGACGGCAGACTTCTGCGATTGCTGACCGAAACGAACGGCGCAAAAAATGTAGTAGAGATTGGCACTTCTAACGGATACTCAGGTATCTGGTTGTGTTTAGCCCTGCAGACTACGGGTGGAAAGCTGACCACTTATGAGATAGATGCTACCAGAGCGGCACTTGCCCGCGAGAACTTCAAAAAAGCCGGCGTCGATAAGCTCGTTACGCTTGTAGAAGGCGATGCCCACGAGATGGTTAAGAACCTCAAGGAGCCGATTGACGTCCTTTTCATTGACGCTGACAAAGAAGGCTACTTTGACTACCTTAATAAGCTCTTACCACTTGTGCGTCCGGGCGGGTTAATTATGGGCCATAATGTCAATAGGCAAGGGGAAATGCGGGACTTCATTAAGGCCATTACTACCAATCCTGACCTGGAGACAGCTTTTCAAGGACAGGGTCAGGACCTTAGCGTAACACTCAAGAAGCGACAGGCAAAATAGTTGTGTCAAGTTACATCAAGGAGTGAAACTGACTTGTCGGAAGCTGTATGGAAGTAGCACCAAAGAAGGAACTGTCGCTTTTTGATTCGACATCCATCATTGTCGGCATCATAATTGGTGCCGGCATTTACCAGATGGCTCCGGACATCGCCAAAGGTGCACACTCCGGGTGGGGAGTTTTGGGGATTTGGTTAGCGGGAGGGCTATTGTCACTATTCGGCGCTATCGGTTATGCTGAGCTGGCGACGGCGTATCCACAGGAAGGAGGCGACTATGTTTACCTCAGCCGGGCATACGGCAAATGGGCGGGATTTTTGTTCGGCTGGATTCAGCTTGCTATTGTTCGGCCCGGTGACATTGCAATAATGGCCTTTGCTTTTGCGACCTACATCCGGGCGATTGGCGACCCGCTGGCAGGTTACGGATTTTCCCACAGCCAGCGGATTTATGCTGCCGCGGCTACGGCCATACTGACTGCAATTAACATTCTGGGCGTCAAAGAGGGCAAGTGGACGCAGAACATTCTTACGACTGTCAAGGCGCTGGGGCTGCTGGCAATTGTCGGCGTGGCGGCAATGTCGCCGCAGCGCGCGCCGGTCACGGAATCTTTTGGACCATTGCCGGTGAGCTTAGCGATGATTTTTGTGCTCTTCACTTACGGGGGCTGGAACGAAATGGCATACGTGGCTGCCGAAGTGAAGAATCCCCGCCGCAACATTGTGCGAGCGCTGGTGCTCGGCTCCACTGCCGTGACGGTGCTGTATCTATTGGTTAACGGAGCTTTTCTCTATACGCTGGGCTATGCGGGTCTGGCGACATCCAAGGCGGTCGCTACAGATTGCGTCTCAACGGTCTTACCCAGAATCGGCGGCAGCCTGATTAGCGCTCTGGTCTGTATCAGCGCTCTGGGAGCTCTTAACGGCCTGATTTTCACCGGCGCACGTATTTCTTATGCCGTTGGTGCCGAACATCGAGCATTTGGAATTCTGGGCAGATGGAACCAGCGAAGAGGGACACCTGTATGGGCACTATTGGTGCAGGGGGTGATTGCAGTTGGCCTGATTGTGCTTTTTGGCTCATTTGTGGATACCATTCTTTATACAGCGGCGCCGGTATATTTATTCTACCTTGCAACCAGCCTATCGGTCATTGTCCTGCGCTTCAGAGAGCCCGCTACTGAACGGCCTTACCGGGTAACAGGATATCCGGTGACAACTCTTGTCTTTTGCGCCGTGTGTGCATTTCTTATTTACAGCGCCATCTCATACGCATTCTGGAACAAGCGAGCGAGTCTTATCCTCCTGTCAGCGATTCTGCTGGTCGGAGTGCTCTTATACTGGCTGACCGACATACGCGGTGCGGCACAGAGAGATAAAAGCAACAGCCAAAGCGGAAATTGACCTATCAAAATGGGGCTCTAAACAGTTCTGAAAGGCAATTTTTGGCTTTTTTCCGGGTTTTCCACGAAAGCTGCAATAAAGAGTGTTTTTAAGTTCGTCTATATAGCAGGAAACCCATATTATTAGGGTAAAAAAAGAAACTATTTTTGGAAGGACCTGATTTATGACCAAAAATGAAATCTTCGAATTTATCAGGAAAAATCCTGTATTATGTTGAGATTCTGCAGGTGCAGATAATATCTATTCATCAATGGAAAGGATTAATACCAATGAAAGCCAGTGTAAAGTGTATATCGGTGATAGTCTTATTATGCGTAACCAGTGCCTTTGCCGCGGATTGGCCACAGTATCTTGGGCCTAACAGGGACAGCACATCTACGCAGAAGGGTCTTTTACGGACATGGCCTGCGGATGGGCCAAAGGTCGAATGGACTGTGACTCTTGGCAGAGGTTTTGGCGGACCTGTTGTCAAAGACGGCAAGGTCTATTTGCTCGACAGGGACGATAAGGTTGGCGATAATATGCGTTGTTTTGACCTTTCCAGTGGTAAAGAGCTCTGGAATTTTGCTTATAACGCTCCAGGCTCTGTTGAGTTTCCCGGTTCGCGCAGTGTACCTGCCGTTGACGGCAATAATGTTTATTCGTGCGGTCACAACGGTGATTTATACTGCATAGACATCAACACACACAAGCCTGTATGGAATAAGAACGTTTGGACAGATTTCGGCGGTGATAGACTTCCGATGTGGGCTATTACTCAGTGTCCGCTGATTTACGGTGATTTGCTTATTTTGGCCTCACAGGCACCTCAGGCAGGAGTGGTTGCTTATGAAAAAATGACAGGTAATGTTAAATGGTCAACACCGTCTCTTGGTGGTACCGGATATGTGAGCCCGGCAAAAGTAAAAGTTAGCGGGCAGGACCATTTGGTTATGATAACTGCTTCAGGTGGTTTTCCTGGAAGAAGCGGCAGCGGCGGTAAAGTAGTTGGAATCGACCCGCTTACCGGCAAAACTCTGTGGGAATATACTAACTGGTCGTGCTGGATACCAGTTCCAAGTGCAGTCGATGCCGGTGAAGGGCGGCTACTCATCACGGGCGCCTATAGCGCCGGGGCGGCGATGATAAAAGTTGAGAAGAAAGCAGATGGCAGCTATGGAGTTACAGAACTTTATAAAACCGTTGAATTTGGCGCACATACACAGCCGCCGGTTCTATATAACGGCTATTTTTATGCTCAATATTCAACCAACGAAAGAAAAGACGGCATGGTTTGTATGAGTATGGACGGCCAGATTAAATGGAAAACCGGGAGGTCTCCGTTATTTGATAAGGGTGGCATGATTCTGGTCGATGGATTGATCCTGGCTAGCGACGGTTACAGGTCTTTATATCTGATAGAACCTGACTCATCTGAATTTAAGCAGATTGCAACAGTACAACTGCTTTCAGATGTAGGTTCCGATCGAAGAGTTGGAGAAACAAACTGGGCGCCGATGGCACTTTCTGACGGCAAACTCCTTATCCGAGATCAAAGCCAGTTAAAGTGTTTGATAGTGGCTCAATAAACTCAGAATCCGGAACATTAACTTAACTACCGGACATTAATTATTTTGGGCGGCAGAAAAATTTGATTGCAAGGAGCGTAGCGGCAGAATTGAAGTGGAAAGCGAATTAAACCGTGGCACGACGTTCACAATCTTTTTACCACTAGCCCGCCATACGTCTGGCGGGCTGGCTTCATCCCGCACCAATTGTCCGCTCAACAGCGTCAATCGCCGAAATTTCTAACCCCAGTCAAACGCGATAGTTCAATTGGTGCGGGGCGGTGCAGCACGGAGGAATAAAAGCAACAGCCAAAGCGGAAATTGACCTATCAAAATGGGGGCTCGAAACGGGTTCTAAAGGGCGGTTTTTGACCTTTTTTCGGGTTTTCCACGAAATCTGCAATAAAGTCCCCGCTCGGATTCGTCTTTACTGTTGAAAAGATTAAAACATTCGGGCGTGAGTGTTCTTAACCGATGGAGCGGCGGAAACGATGAAGAAACTTATGGCTGACATTAAGGCAGCGGTTATGCTGATAGTGACCGAGAATCGGACCGCACTGCAAACCCTTGTCAGAGATGCGACAAGGTTGCTGTCGAGGTCGTTAGCGGCGCGAAGAGATTCAGTTTCGCAGGACAAAAAATACTAATTTTGCAAAGGAGCAGAAAATGTTAAAGAAACTCTTTATTTTCTCGGCGATTCTATGCCTGCTGGTAGTTGTTCCGCCAGTGGTTGGGGCCGAGAAAAAGAGCGACCAACCACGGAATATAGTTCTGGTTGGATGGGATGGGGCACAACGAAACCACATCAAGGAGTGCATAAGCCGAAATGAGCTGCCTAATCTAAAGAAACTAAGTGACGAAGGGACTTTGGTGGACATAGACATCGAAGGGACGACGGACACCAAGGCCGGGTGGTCTCAGATTCTTACCGGCTACTATCCGACCGTGACGGGTGTTTACAGTAACGGGCAGTATCAGCCGGTTCCGAAGGGACTGAGCATCTTCGAGCGGCTGGAGAAACATTTCGGAGCAGACAAATTCGTTACCGTTGCGGTGATCGGCAAAAAGGGACACGTCGGAGAGATTAACCCGCCGCAGAAAACTCGCCTGGATGCCGAGGAGAGTAGCACAAAGAAAAAAGCAGGTGAGAAAGAAGTTCAGCCAGGTGCAGGCAAGAAGCCTGTCGGCCGGATTATCGAAGAGAACGGCGTAAAGTATCGTCTCACTCCCGGCTCACCTTACTACAATATGTACACTGCGCTGGATGTGTGGGAGTTTGGGCTGATGGAGGATGAAAAGGTCGGCACAAGGGCGATAGAACTGCTGGAAAAGTACAAGGACAAGCCGTTTTTCTTTTTCGTGCATTTTGCCACGGTGGACCACCAAGGCCATAAGTTCGGCGAGAACTCCAAGGAATACAACGATGCACTTATCTCCAACGACCTGTGGACCGGAAGGATTATCGAGAAGCTCAAAAAACTGGGGCTGTATGATAAGACGCTGGTTTATGTGACGGCTGACCACGGGTTCGATGAGGGAAAGACAGGGCACAGCAACGCGCCTTATGTTGTCCTGGCAACCAATGACAAAAAGGTGATGCGAAACGGTCTGCGGCAGGATATTGCTCCGACTATACTGGAACGTTTTGGTCTGGACATTAGTAAACTCGAGCCGCCGCCGAATGGTGTTCCGCTAACCAAAGCTTGCGAGAGAGGCCCGGTGAAACTTGGGCGTGAGTCTGAATATGCCCGACCAAAGACAGAGGGCACTGCTCCACCGTCAGGACCGTCGGAGAAAACCAAAGAGGTCGGCGGGCAGAAGGCAGTGCAGCCAGGTCAGGGACGATTCGCACAGAGATTGGACGGGTTGCTTGAAGAGCTACGACAAGCCCATCAGGAAAACACCAAGGAAAAAGTGGACCAGCTAATCAAGCAGATGCAGGAACTAAAACCGCCAAGCCAAGGACAGCTCGCACAAAAATTCGAGCCGTGGCTGGATGAGCTGATAAAGGCGCAGCAGGAAAATAACAGAGAAAAAGTGGGCCAGCTAATCAAACAAATGCAGGAAATCAGAGAGCAAATGAAACAAAAAAGAGCTGAGAGTGCGAAACAGAAGTAAATCGTGCCCGCTAAAGGCGGGCAGGAAAGAGGTCAACTCGATAGAAACTATATTTTGGAAAGGGACCAAGCAATGAAGAAGATTATTATTTTGATTGTTTCGGCGGTAATTTTGCTTATGGGAGCCGAAACCATCCTTGCCAAGAAAGAAGGCAAGCCGAAAGAAAAAGAAAGACAAAAGCAAAAGGAAATGCTGAGAGCCGAGCGAAAAGAGAAAGCTCGTGAAGAAGCTCGCGAAGAAGAACGCGAAGAAGGGAAAGACAGAGAAGCTGTCCGCGAGCGCCCCGAAGCATCGCCTGAGAGACAGCCGCTGTTTGCGCCGCCGCAGCGCCCCGCTATGCAGATGTTTGGCAGATGGCTGGATGAACTTACGAAGGCCTATCAGGAAAACGACAGGGAGAGGATGGGCCAATTAATCAAGAAAATGCACAAGTTCAGACAGAAATCGCAAATGGGAAGAGCTGCTCTGGGAGGACCCCTGCAAGGCAGTGCCAGAGGATGGCGACCCGAGATGGAAGAAGGCCAGCTTGGTCGATTCGGGGGACTGCAGAAGCGACAACAAGGTTTTCAACCCGGAAGGATGGGGATGGGCAGAATGGGCAGACCACAAGCCCCTATGCTGTCACCCGAGGAAATGGAAGGACCGCAGCCGGTTATGCCCCGTGAAGGCATAGACCAGCCAACTCCTGATTTGCCGCCCAGAGGTATGAGAGGGGCAAGACCACAAGTGCCGGATGAAGGTATGGGCGGTTGGGGCCGTGGGTTTGGAGGTAGAGGCATGGGTATGGGCGGAGGCAGAGGCATGATGGGTATGGGAAGAGGTATGGGTATGGGTATGGGTAGAGGTATGGGCCCGCCTTCGGCGGGGGAACGGCCTACTCCGGGACCGTGGTGCCCGTGGTGGAGGTACCAGCAGCCAGAGATGGATTAGCCTCAGAGAATTTGTCTGGAATTAATGCGTTGCGGAAAAGGTTGGCTTTAGAAAACAATTTGTTGAGTTTATAAGGAACAGTCCTCCTTATAACGATTGGATGTGTATCCATCAAGGGCACATCCAATTGTTTTTCAGGGCAGAAGAAGATTCAGGCAACAAGAGACCCCAGCCGCCGAAGGTGGGCGGCTTTGTTACCTCCAGTCATTAGGGTAGTAGATAGAGCCGCTCTGTATGTGGAAATTTCTGCATAACCCTTCTACCAGCGTCTCTATCCTTCTGACCTGGCAGTCAGTCGGAGGAGCGGTTTTGCCATCGGCTATAATGCAGATGCGTATGGTCTGGCCGTTACCATACCAGTTCCTGCCCGGGATGACTGACCATTGTTTTTGCCACTTTTCGGTTGGTTGTATGAAACCATCGCCGCCTCCAAGGCCGTTACAAACGACAAAGTGGCAGTTAATATCATCGGGGCTGGATAGGCCACTAAGCGAAGCCAACTGTTCTATATTGCCGGCTTTTGTGCCGCTATAGTAAATTTCAACAGAACTCCAGCGGTCGGGGGATTGACCGGCTTGAGAACGAATAGCTTTTTCGACAGGGTCAAGACGATAATAGCTGGACAGACAAAATGGGCCAGCGGATGGAGGATTATTGCCCAGAGCCATTAAGATTATGGCGCCGGTCGTCATTGAAAGTAACAGTGCGGCTAAAATTTTCGCTACTCTTGTCTGATTTTGCATGGTCTGCCCTTACACGCAACAGGAAACACACGCAGAAAATTGCCCTGATGGGCTACAAGTTTTTATAAGATAGACATCGGCAATTACCAGCAGATTACTGCAAATTTTGCCAAGAATTTTGCAATCTCTCTTTGCCAGGTTGCATATCGGCGAACTCATTCAAAAAAGCGAGGAAAAATCTTCAGAGGTGTTACAACGCTGGAAGTGTCGATAAGTTTCAAAAAGAAAACACTTCACAAATAGCTTGTTACAAATTATGTTGATTTATGGGACGGGGCTGGTTAAATTCAAAAATCAAAATGCAATCCCGATACATCGGGAAAGGAAGTCATCCCCCGCTGTTTTGCTTCACGAAAACGAAGCGGCGGGGGATTCCACAATTTTGATATTTGATTTTAAGTCGGATTTGCGGTTTAGTTAAAAGTGAGGTGTTAAAATGACATCAGAATATCGTCCGCTATCTTCTGAAGAGATTGCCAGGCTGACCGGGCAGGGCTGTAGCTGCGCCGAGTGGTCGAAGGTGCAGGTTGCTGAAGGTTTCAACACAGGAAGGGTAAAATCGACAAGTTTTTCCGGCGATGTGAGGTTAGGTGTGTTTGAAAAGCAGGTATCTTTTTTCGGGGGCGTTAAGAAACCGGCTGGAATCAGCAATGCGACAATCCACAACTGCACAATCGGTGATAACGTATATATTGACCAAATCGGAAGTTATATCGCTAACTACATTATTGAGGATGATGTTCTGATTGAAAATGTTGACCTGCTGGCCGTTGAGGGTAAAAGCTCATTCGGCAATGGGACGGAAGTTACCGCAGTCTGTGAGGCAGGCGGCAGGGAGATACCGATTTATGACCACCTGTCCGCTCATACCGCTTACGTGATAGCGTTCTATCGCCACCGGCCGAAAGTAATTGAACGGCTGCGGAAAATGATAGCCGGCTATACTGACTCTGTTACGTCCTCTATGGGGCTGGTGGCAAAAGGGGCCAGGATTATCAACTGCCGAATTATCAAAAACGTAAGGATAGGTCCGGCGGCAGTAATCGACGGGGTAAGCCGGCTCCAGAACGGTTCGGTCAATAGCTGCCCGGAAGACCCGGTTTATATCGGGCCGGGTGTCTTTGCAGAGGATTTTATTGTCAGTAGCGGCTCGGAGATAACCGATGGGGTGATAATAGGCAAATGCTTTGTAGGCCAGGGAACGGTGCTTGCCAAGCAGTATTCGGCGGAAAACTCGGTGTTCTTTGCCAACTGCGGAGGATTTCACGGCGAGGCCTGTGCGATATTCGCCGGGCCATACACCGTAACCCATCACAAATCCACCCTGCTGATTGCGGGCCTGTTTTCGTTCCTGAATGCCGGTAGCGGAACCAACCAGAGTAATCATATGTATAAGCTCGGGCCGGTCCATCAGGGGGTGGTGGAACGCGGCTCCAAAACCGCCAGCGATTCCTATATGCTCTGGCCGGCAAAGGTCGGGCCGTTTACGGTCGTAATGGGCAGGCATTACAGAAATTCGGACACCTCGGATTTGCCCTTTTCATACCTGATTGAGCACGAGGACGAAAGTATTCTCGCTCCCGGCGTGAATTTGCGAAGCGTCGGGACCGTTCGAGATGCCCGGAAATGGCCAAAACGCGACAGACGAAAAGACCCGAGGAAACTGGATCACATAAACTTCAAACTTTTAAGCCCCTACACTATTGGGAAGATGCTCAACGGCCGGGCAGTGCTGGAAAACCTCAGGGCAACCTCCGGCGAGAATACCGAATACTTTACATACAATAACGTGAGGATTAAGAGCGGGTCTCTGGAAAGGGGTATCCGGCTCTACGAAATCGGAATCGATAAATTCCTGGGCAATTGTCTGATTAAACGGCTGGAAAATAAGCAGTTCAAGAACGTAAATGACCTTCGGGAGGCGCTATCGCCGGAAACCGATACAGGGGCTGGTAAATGGGTGGACCTGGCAGGTATGCTCGCCCCGCAGGATTGCGTTGAAAAAATGCTAAGCGACATCGAATCCGGAACTATCAGCACGCTGGAGCAGGTAACAGAGGGCTTCCAGTCCATCCATAATAGATACGGGGTGTATGAGTGGGCGTGGGCGGCAGACGTTCTACAGCAGCGACTCGGCAAGACAATCGACAAAATAACGGCTCAAGATATTATCGAGATGGTGACGAAATGGAAGGAAGCTGTTGTGGAACTCGACCGTATGCTTTATGCCGATACAAAGAAGGAATTTGC
>Ga0315295_10000986_pt1 | contig 24323 bp, 21 predicted proteins | sample YL17G14_0_MG_FD_204453 | JGI IMG/M metagenome (GOLD analysis project Ga0315295, IMG submission 204453) | Sediment microbial communities from Yellowstone Lake, YNP, Wyoming, USA - YL17G14_0 | ecosystem: Environmental > Aquatic > Freshwater > Lake > Sediment | place: USA: Wyoming | collected... | reverse complement strand
GACCCTTATCAATTAGAAAATATCCCCGGTAGCGCGGATGAAGCCTTGCTTAGAGCATTATCTACTTGGTTGAATTCATTGAATCACTGCACAGCATCGGGATGCCGGACACCAGAAGAATTCTCATCGTCGGAAGCGCGACCATGTTTTTCTCAGTAATTAGCTGTTCCCTAAATCCGTAAATCTGTGGTAGTCTTAAGATGCGGTTCCATTTGCCCGGCATGAAGTTTGGATGCTCCTGGTTAAAGATCTCATGGAAACGGTTATCTCCCAACGCCGGTCACAAACATTTTACCAGGCATTCCCCAAGGTGGAGTTGCATCGTCACCTTGAGGGATCATTGCGTTTAAGCACTCTGGTGGAGTTGGGGCGCGCTCACGGGTTGAATATCCCCACCAGCATGCGCGGATTGACCTCGCTGGTGCAGGTCAACGAGCACGAGCCACTGAACTTTACCAATTTCCTCTCCAAGTTCAATACCCTGCGCCTGTTTTTCCGCTCGCCAGAGGTTATCCAGCGCGTCACCCGTGAAGCCATCGTTGACGCCGCCGCCGATAAAGTCCGTTACATGGAGCTGCGCTTTATGCCGGTGGCTTTGAGCCAGGTGGAGGGTTTTCCCCTTAGCGAAGTGATTGACTGGGTGATTAAGGCTACGCGCACAGCGGAAGAAGAGAACGGCATTAAGACGCGCTTGATCGTCGGGGTCAACCGCCACGAACCGCAACAGGCCGAGGATGTAATCCAACTGGCCATGGATCGGGTTTCTTCTGGCAGCATAGTGGCGGTAGACCTGGCAGGGAATGAAGCCGAGTTTTCCGCCCAGCCGTTTGTGGGTATGTTTAGAGAAGCTCACCAGACCGGTTTGCATGTGACCGTCCATGCCGGTGAGTGGGGTGGCGCAGCCAACGTGTCGGAGGCCATCCAACACCTGGGGGCGGAACGCATCGGTCACGGCGTGCGCGTTATGGAGGACGATAACGTGGTTCGCCTGGCCCAGGAGCGTGACATTCCCTTTGAGGTCTGTATTACCAGTAATTACCAGTCAGGGGTTGTGCCTGCCCTGAATGCTCATCCCCTGCCGCGTATGATCGAGGCCGGAATAAATACCACCATCAACACAGATAACCCCAGCATTTCCCGGATTACCTTGGGCAATGAATACCAGATTGTATGTGAGGACCTGGGGATTCCCCAGCAAGTTTTTTACGAACGTTTGATCGCAGCCGCTCATGCTGCCTTTTTACCGCAGGCCGAGCGCGACACCTTGGTGCAGTCCCTACGGGAAGAAATTGAATCAATGGGATGTTGATCAACGGCTCATTTGTTTTTCCCACTTTTGCACGGCCAGTTTAATAACCTTTCGGATTATTTCCTCGGGAACTTCATCCACGCTATCGTATTGGTTAAGCCCTACCATCACGACCATCCCTTTGCCCGGTAATTCAAACAGGCGAATGCCTCTTTTTTCCAGCGGGGTTTTAATGAGCATCACCTGCAAGATATCATTAACCTGAGAGGCAATGCTGCCTGGTGGGAGCTTAGGTTTTTCCAGGCTGAGTCCAGCAGGTGCTGCGCCCACGGCGGAAGCTTTAGGAACCGGTAATCCGGATGGTGGTACCAGACCTGCTAAGGGTGACACAGGTGTCGCCAGATTGCCGGAAGGTAGCGCTTGTTCAGCTGCCGGCCGGGTTGGACTGACCGCTTGGAGCAGGCCAAGCCAGCGGTTCAGGTCTTGCGCCACCAGCGCCAGCCTCCTTTTTTGCCCATCGCTCAGGTCGGAGGCCGTCTCAATCATGCCCTCCAGCTCAAATTCCACCATCAGGTTATTATCGCGCTTCCTACGCCACAGGTGAGCGATATCCATCAAATCCTTATGTGGGGGCGGCACCACGGGGGTTTCGACCTGGCGAGCATGTCTGCCGGAGCTCAGTGCGCTCACCATAATTCCAATGACTAAGCCAATGGCGATAGCGAAAATACCCAAGAGAATTAATGCCGTTATATTTACAGTGTACATATATCCCTCCTGTAAATGATCAGGTAGGCGCTGGTTGGCAGGTTGGGCAGAAATGGGTGCCGCGCTGTCCAACAGTGGTGCGCTGGATAGGCGTGCCGCAGGTTGGGCAGGCTTCGCCAGTGCGCTGGTAAACGCGGAAATAGTTCTGGAACTCGCCGCCCCGGTAAACCCAGTCAATGCTGGCACCGTTGAGGCGGATGCCCTCCTGCAGGATAGCGCGAAGCGAAGCCCACAAGCGCTCAGTTTGTTCAAGGGTTAGTTGGTTGGAGAGGGTCAGGGGATGCAGGCAAGCCAGATGTAAGGCTTCGTCGGTGTAGATATTGCCCAAGCCAGCCAGAAAGCTTTGATCCATCAGCAGCGGTTTGAGCTGGCGGTGACGAGCTTGCAAGCGCTGGTACAAAGCTTCAGGAGTAAAAGCATCATCCAGTGGTTCAGGACCCAATTTGCCTAAAACGGTATTGGGCTGGTCGGTGAGCCAGACGCGCCCAAACTTGCGCGGGTCATTCAAGGCCAGTCTCCAGCCATTATCTAATTCCAGGAACAGACGGTGGTGAGGCGCGATGGGCCGCATCTTGGGCTCCATTTGCAGGTCGCCGCTCATGCGCAGGTGAATGAGCAGTGTATCTCGCGAAAGTACCAGGGTGAGGAATTTGCCGCGCCGTTCAATGGTTTTTATCGCCTGTCCTACAACCTGCCTTGAAAACTGCTTTGGGGTGGGGGTTGCCAGGGTGCGCTGCCAGAGCACCTGGGCTGCCGCGATGGTTTTTCCAACCAGCGGCGGCCAATCCGGCCCACCCGTGCTCAGTAGGTTTTTAATACTTTCAACCTCCGGAAGTTCAGGCATAATATTAACGCTGGATTATACCGCGTTCCTTTGACCTGGTATTTGACCCATTCTGCGGTAAAATGGACGGTATCAAGAGGAGGTATGTATGAAACGGTACCTAATCCTAAATATAATATGGATTTTCATGTTGACCGCCTGTGAGCTGCCAAACAGCGCACTAACAGCGGTTGCCCGGACCCAGACTGCCCAGAGCGCAATGAACCTGAGTTTCGTTAGCGCCCAGCAGCAAACACTGACAGCCATTGCTCAAACCCAGGTGGCTCAAGATGCTGCCATCCGTTCTCAACAGCAGACTCAAACCGCCCTTGCTCTGACCCAGGTAGCTTTAAGCGGCGCACCCCAGGCTGCACCATTAGCTGAACAGCAAATTCAAACCGCTATCGCTCTCACACAGGCAGCCCAATCCGCATTGAACTTTGCGTTGAGCCAGACCCAAACCGCGCTTGCTCTGCCACCCCCACTACAGGCAACCCCAAATCCGGCTGAACTTGGCCCAGCTCAAACCCAGGTAGCACTCTTGCAGACCCAGGCTGCGCTTGCACAAACGCTGGCTGCTCAAAACCAACCCGTGAACACCGGCCCAACGGACTTCACTGGTGCCACAATCTACAAATACGGGTTCCCTGCACACGAGGAAATGATGGTTACGATCCAGTTAAACAGCATCGTACAAGGGGGTTACCATGCCTTCGTAAATGGACAGCTCTTCAAGTGTTGGATCGTAACCCAGTATCCCGACCGCCTGTACTGTCAGGGCAAGCAGAAGAAGGGCGGCTATCAGGACATCCAGGTTTTCGAGAATGGAACCGAGAAATTAGTTTTTCAGGCGCAGTTCGAGCTGCCAGTATGGACCCCGACCAAGACACCGCTGCCAACGCTGAAACATGGATTCACACCCACCCCCCCCTGGCACAAAAAACCCACCAAGACCCCCACACCATAATAATTATCAAAAAGCCCCGGCTCAAATGGGCCGGGGCTTTGCTTTTAAGAAGATATAAGATCGCTTAACCCACACTGACAATATTGGATAAACCGGATATACCTGACATAATCTTGTCCACTATAGTATCGGTGGCGGAAACCTGGTGGACATAGGAACGATAGGCATTATAAAACCGGCTCAGGTCTTTAGTATCCGTGATGGAAACATCTACCTGGTTTTGTACCAGGGGCTGAGCCTGCTGTTCTTGCTGCGATGAGTCGCTTGTGCTTTCAGGCCTGGGAGCGCGGTGAAGGTCTGGCCGTGCGATATTGCCCTGACCTTCGGGCTTTTGTAGTGGATTGTATACATTTTGTGGGCCATTTACGATCATGCCGGCCTCCTATAGAATGTATCTAGAAAAAGGGCCCCACCACGTGGGGCAACAACATATCTGCTTACGTAAATGCATTATAACGCAATAATGCTAGCAAATCAAGTAGTACCTTGGGGTTATTTACATATTATTTACGGCTTATTCTGTTCCTGCGACCAGCGCAACCAATCGCTATAATTTGCGCCGTATTTCTTTCCGGTAATGTTTTCCAGCGCACTGCCGATAGCATCCCTGGACCATGATATGCGCATAAGATCAATCAAAGCAGGGATAGCTGCGCGCCCAGCTGGGCCCATCGCACCCAAGGCTTGAACAGCCTCCCTACTGTTATCGCCTTTGAGTTCCTGGGTAAGAGCCGGGATAACCTCTTGTGTTATTGGGCCAATGGCCCCCAGGGCTTCGATGGCTGCACCGCGCACATCCCAATATCCATTATTATTAAGGACGCCAATAAGAACCGGGACGACCTGTGCCATTCCTTGGCCAACGGATCCCAACGCCTCAACTGCTGCCTGGCGCACAGTTGCATCACTTTCAGGATCCTCTATCGCCTGGATGAGACCAGGGGTGGCATCCCTTGCCTTTGGTCCAAGTTGTTTAAGTTTTATCGTGGTATATTCCACTAAATATGGCTCTCCTATATCCCCGCTCCCTTTATACAGCGCATAGCTGAGAACCCTGGCGTCCCAAAGGCTGGACAAACTATCGATGATGACCTTTACCCAGATTGCATTGTATGAAACTGAACCAGGGTTTTCATTACATTCGTTCACTGTTGGTGGTGGATCAATATTAGTATCCACCCGGGAGCCTAACAATACCTTTCTGGTGTCTGTCGTCAATTCAAAAAACCCTTTAAGATTTACCCCTGCATAACAATATACCTCTCCTCCGGATGGAACACTTCCAGAGGTTGTTGTAGTAAAACCGGGATAGTACGCACCTACGGCTGTGCCGGTCAATCTCAATGTGAAATAAGCATCACAGAAATCTGCCGGACCAACCGGCAACAAATTAATATTTGTCATAATCTGGCCGATGATTTTCTCAACCGGCAAGGAATAATCAGCGGGTTTCTCAGGATAAGACTGCTCGATGTGTACACACACCCTCTGGACAGGGTTGCCTTTCCACGCAATAATCGCAGGAGGTGGCTCCTGGATATCGGTTGCCAGCGGCAGGGAGTCAATTGACGGCGATAGTTTCACCACATCAGCAGGCACCCACAGATGTTTCCCGCTGACTGCCCTAATCTCCAGCCAGGTATTATCCTGGTTGCGAGCTATCACCCTCAATATTCCACCCCGGATAGCCTCGGCGAAGACCGGATAACTGAGCCCTGGGCCTATGCGTATATTGATTCTTGTTTTGATCACCTGGCCATCAATGGTAGCGACAGGCGCACTGGTCAGGGTGCTGGTCGGAATAACGGTTGGCGAGCTGGTTGGTGGGTTCGCTGGCAGCGGGGTGGCAGTAACATCAGGCAGCCGCGCAGGCGTCGAGGTCAACATCACCACAGCCGGCAGAGCGGCAGTCGCGGTGAGTAGGTTCTCCTGGTTACCACAAGCAGCCGGTCCAATCAATAAAATAACATTCAGAAGCAGAATCGCACATGTTCTTCTCATTGCATTTCTCTCAAGAATTATACCCCATGAAACTACGATATAATAATGCTGTGCACACTCCTGGCCTAAAATGGGCCCAAACAAGCCGTTTCTGGCTTTTTTTTCTAATCACGCTTCTTATACTAGGGTTGGCTGGTGGTCTGTTGTTAACAGTCTTTAAACCTCAAGAAGCATGGTTCTCTTCGCACTTTGTAGAGATTGATCTGACACCGGAAACACCGCCAACCCAATCCTGGGCTTATTATGGACCGGCTGTAGCCGAGGTCACACCAACCGCCATGCCGACCTCCATTCCACCTACCGCGACACCAATGCCCTTCATTCCTAATGCTTATATAGATTCGGATGTCACCTTTATTTATTACGCTCAATGGGGAGATACGATTAAGGCGGTCGCCCGGCATTTTGATGCCAATCCAGAAGATATTGATTCCCCTAGCCCTCTACAGGAGGACGGTCTGATCATCCCCGGACAATTATTGATCATCCCCAATCCATTTGGCAACATACCGCCGGCGCAGCTCTTGATGCCTGATAGTGAAGTTGTCTACAGTGCATCCGCTGCTGATTTTGATGTTAAGGAGTTCATCAGTAATGCTGGGGGATATCTTAGCGAGTACGCCGAATGGAACGGCAGGCTTGGCTGGCTCAGTGGAGCAGAAATTGTTGAACTTCGTGCCCAGGAAAATTCGATTAATCCGCGTCTTTTGCTGGCGCTCATTGAATACCAAAGCGGCTGGGTTTACCGGGAACCGGGTGGCCTGGTGCATAACAATTATCCGTTGGGTTATGCGAATGATGAACGAATGGAACTGGGGCAGCAGTTAAAATGGGCAATTGATATGCTTTTAACCGGTTATTATGGCTGGCGGGATGGAAGCGTGCTGGAAGTGCATATGGCAGACGGCTATGTCCTGCGTATGGCTCCCGGCTTGAATGCCGGAACCGCCGCGCTGCAATACTTCTTTGGCCAGGCCTATAATTATGAGAACTGGTCACAGGCGCTAAATCCAACCCTGGGATTTCCAGCCTTGTATGAGCGTATGTTTGGCGATCCCTGGCAGCGTGCTGCTCAGGTAGAGCCCCTCTATACCCCCAGCCTGGCCCAACCAGAGTTGACCCTGCCATTTGAGCGCGATGTGATTTGGAGCTTCTCGGGAGGTCCTCACGGTGCCTGGGACCAAGCAGGAGCCTGGGGCGCGCTGGATTTTGCTCCTAATAGTAATGTCCCCGGCTGTGTCCCCTCCGATGAGTGGGTGTTGGCTTCCGCTCCCGGCCTGGTAATCCGCTCTGACCGTAATACAGTCGTGATCGACTTGGATGGCGATGGTTTGGAACAGACCGGCTGGAATATCATCTATCTACACGTTATTAACGATAATCCCATCCCGCCGGGAACAATTGTACAACGGGATGATAAATTGGGGTACCCATCCTGTGAGGGGGGCATAGCTACAGGCACCCATGTGCATATGGCGCGTAAATATAATGGCGAATGGATTGCCGCTGATGGCCCATTTCCCTTTGTGATGGGTGGATGGCAAGCCTATGCTGGGGGTCAACCCTACGATGGCCATCTGGCCCGCGGTAGCAAGATCATTCTGGCAAATTTGAACGCTTATACGGAGACCTTTATTGTCCGCACCCAAGACGATCCTTAGGATCTCCCGAGGTTTATCCATCCTAGTTGTGGGTTTGTTTTTAATAGGAGCATCGAGCTGCAGTACTTATGAGGGCGGTAAGTTTACAGGCAATCTCATCGCTTCAACCACTTCCAATAATGCAGAGACTTCCAACTTAAACATAAACCCGACAATAATTCCCACTTTTGAGCAGCCCGCTTTATCGGTCTTTTCTCCTGGCTATCCCACGTTTGCCCCCATATCCCCCGCCCGGCAAGAGGCGTGGTATGCAACTATAGATGAACACTATTTCAAGTTAAGTTACTCATATGCACGGGTGATCCACTCTGCTTCACCGATTTACTCCAGTCTGGATGAAGCCCGCAAACGTTCCCGCAATCATAGGCATAGTCCCGATATGACCACATATGTTTCATATACATCAAAGGTGTCAGATAGTGACCAAACATATTATGAAGTTAACGGAGACTCTTGGATGAGTGGTGAGGATCTGGTTGAGGCCATCCCATCAAAGTTCTCTGGTTTGGTTATTCCCCAACCGGTTAAGTTCAGGTTCGGATGGGTTATCAAAGATGTGCAGAGTTTCTCAACCAATGATATTCCGCGTAATTCCTATCACCGCTACCAGATCTTTCGTGAAAATAATTCCGCCCAAGGTAAACCTGGGTTTGTGGCCATTGGACCAGATGAATGGATTCCAGAAGCTTCGGTCGCCATCATCACCCCCAATGCTGAACCAGCGGAAGGCGTATGGGGGTGCCGTTGGCTCCAGGTAGACTTAGGACAACAGACTTTAAGTGTGTATCAAGATTGCAAACTGGTCTTTGCCACGTTGATTTCCTCAGGTCAAAACCCCCTATGGACTCAGTCGGGGGTTTATTCATTATTCAATAAGTATGAATATCATACGATGACATCCCCTTCTCCAGAGGTAGATGATTTTTATTACGAAGACACCCCTTATGTCATGTACTATACCGGGGTCTGGGCCTTGCATGGGGTTTATTGGCATGATCAGTTTGGTTATCCGGCCTCCCATGGGTGCATAAATCTTTCTCCGGCGGATGCTCATTGGCTTTTTAAATGGGCTTATTTAGGTGATAAAATTGTGATTATTAATTAAACTAGGACATGGTGAAAATATATGAATAAGCGCAAATTGGCATGGCTATTGGTGCCATTATTGTTTATTGTCATCATAATTTTAGCTATCCCATCGGTTCGTTTAAAATTGGTAAATCGCATGGACCAGGCGCGGATATTTATCCGTTACTCCCTCTTCCCCCCGGAAGATTATGTGTTTACCCCAGAGGGTAAGAGTGTCTTTACCCCCAGTATTCCAGCAACGATAATCCTGACCTCCGCCAGTGTTACGCCTTCTCCAGAAATAATAACCCTCGCAACCCCTACGCCCACCATTACCTCCACGCCAACCCAAACAACCACGCCGTTACCGGGCAAGGTGATCCTGGAGGGGGTTCGTTATCAAGACCAACACGGCCTCTGGAATTACTGCGCCCCGGCTAACCTGGCTATGGCGCTTTCTTATTGGGGCATCAACAGGGACCGCCAGGTGGTGGGCAAGGTATTAAAACCTTTGCAGGACGATAAAAATGTGATGCCTTACGAGATGTTGAGTTATGTGCAGACGCAAACAGACCTGACCGGCGTCATCCGTTATGGCGGCACAGTTGAACTGCTAAAGACTTTCGTTGCCAATAAATTTCCGGTGCTGATCGAAAAAGGGGTGTATTCGCCCGCGAGTTGGGTACCCGAGGGTTGGAAAAGCAAAATAGTCTGGATGGGGCATTACAATCTTGTGGTTGGATATGATGACGTTCTACACTCGTTGATCGTCCGCGATTCTTATTATTCGCCTCCCAAGTATCCCCTCGATTATCAAATATCTTATGATGAAATCATTAAACAGTGGAGCGGATTTAACTACACTTTTCTCGTCATTTACCCGAAGGACCAGGAAGAAAAAATCTTTTCCCTGCTGGGTGATTACCTGGATGAAACCATGAATTTTGAAACCACCCTACAAAAGGATCATGATGCGGCTGCCTCCCTTGAGGGTCTTGACAAGTTTTTTGCATTGTTCAATGTGGGCTCCACCTATGTATATTTGCGGAATTATTCCGAGGCTACCTATGCTTACGACCAGGCTTTCCAACTATTGGCCCAGATGCCAAAAGAACAGCGCCCGTACCGGATGATGTGGTATCAAACCGGGCCGTACTTTGCTTATTTTTATACGGGACGCTATCAAGACGTGGTTGATTTAGCCACAACCACATTAAATGCGGTGGATAAACCCTACTTGGAGGAAAGCTGGTATTGGCGGGGAATGGCAAAAATAGCGTTGGGAGATCAAGCCGGCGGGATAGCAGATTTGCGCGCCGCTCTGGACCACCATCCCGGCTTTTTACCGGCCATCGAGGCATTAAAGACCCAGGGTATTACCGTCAATCCATGAACAGCGAGCGCCCGTTTTAACGATTTAAACCTTCAAGAAATGCGGGTAATTGCCCCAGATGTTCTAGTTCAATGTATTCACTCTTCCGTGCGCCTGGATCGAACACCGTCTCATGAACCCAGGTTTGGGTATATGGAATATACACCGCCTGTCCCCCTATCTCAATCACCGGCAGGATATCAGACTTGATTGAGTTCCCAACCATGAGGAACCGGGTAGGGTCAAGCTTATATTTTCCTAATAACCCTCGATAGATCTCTGGCGTTTTGTCGGCGACTATTTCGATATATTTAAAGTACCTGGTGAGCCCCGACCTGGCGACTTTGCGCGCCTGCTCAAAGGAATCTCCTTTAGTGATCAGCATCAGCTCGTACTTGGTTGATAGCTGCGCCAATGTCTGTTCGACTTGCTCGAACAGATCCACCTCTGCGGTTAACATTTGTTTCGCAACGTCAACGATCTCCTGTATTTCTCTCCCTGCGATCCTGCCTTCAGTAAGCTCAATCGCCGTCTCGATCATGGATAAGGTAAAACTCTTGATCCCATATCCATAGTAGCGGATATTGCGGATTTCTGTCTCGTCGAGTCTTTGCTCAATCCATCCTGGCTTATGGTAGCCTGTTAGCAATTGCTTGAATCTGTCCTGAGCATGATGATACAGGGTTTCATTGTGCCAGAGGGTATCGTCAGCATCAAAAGCAATGATGTCTATCATGGTTCGTCATCCATCATGCGATTTTATCACACCTTAAATTAAGTGATTCTCCACGCGCCTTTGCCAACGCAAACATGAATTTTGCGATATTGACTACGAGCAAGGATAGAGATATTGCTCGTAGCGAACTGCCCTGATAAGTAATAGATATGGGTGGAACTTTCTCGGATGATATAATGCATGGTCGCTGAATGATCTGGTCATTCCGATTGTGGTCAAGCATCCGTACTCACAACAGTATTTCTGTGCTGAAAAGGCTTATGACTCCGCCAGTGTTTACTTGTTGATCCGGTCTAAGAAGTACGTCTTGATCATGATTAAATATTAGTGGAGAGGTCAATGAAAGAAAAAGGAACCATCTATCCCTATATTCCTAACTCGGTGCCCGCAGTAAAAGCAGAGATGTTGAAAGCAGTTGGCGCAGCCACCATCGACGAGTTATACGCGGATATACCCGAAAACATTCGCCTGAAGCGCTCTCTCAACCTGCCAAAGCCGCTGCTATCAGAATCCGAGCTTGCGCGGCATGTGGAAGGCCTTCTGGAAAAGAATAAATCCACGCGCCAAAATCTTAGCTTTCTCGGGGCGGGCTGTTGGCAACACCAGGTACCGGCGATATGCGATGAAATTAACTCACGCGGCGAGTTTCTGACTGCCTATGCTGGCGAACCCTATGAAGATCACGGGCGCTTCCAGGCGCTCTTCGAGTATGAGAGCATGATGGGTGAACTGCTCAACATGGATGTGGTCAATGTCCCCAACTACGATGGCTTTCAGGCGGCAGCAACGGCTTTGCGTATGGCCGCGCGCATCACAGGCCGTTCACGGGTACTCGTCGCCGCCAGCACCGGCGCCGACAAACTCTCCATGATTCGCAATTATCTCAAGCCGGACATCCATGTCGAGCTGGTACCATACGAACCAACTCTTGGCCTGATGGATCTGGCAGCATTGAAAACAAAGATTTTGGAACAAGACGCGGCCGTGTTCTTCGAGAATCCCTCCTACTTGGGCTTTATCGAAACGCAGGCTGATCGGATCGCTGCCATCGCTCATGCCCACGGGGCGCTATGCGTCGTATCAGTGGATCCAATCTCCCTCGGCGTAATCAACCCTCCGGTGGAGTATGGTGGTGATATTGCCTGCGGTGATATCCAGCCTCTTGGTATCCACATGTTATACGGCGGGGGTCACGGCGGTTTTATCGCCACAAAAGACGAGCAACGCTTCGTGATGGAGTATCCATCGCGGCTGTTCGGGGTGGCAACAACGGTAGTAGAAGGCGAATACGGTTTTGGCGATGTGGCATATGAGCGCACATCTTTTGCCTCACGCGAATTGGGAAAAGAATGGGTAGGTACGGCGGCGGCCTTGTGGGGTATCAGCGCGGGTGTATATCTGGCACTGATGGGGCCGCAGGGCATGGTAGAGATTGGAGAAGGCATCATGCAGCGCGTCCGTTATGCGATGAAGAAAATCGTTAATATTCCCGGCATTAAAATCCCGTTCGAAGAGACACATCACTTCAAGGAGTTTGCAGTGAATTTCGATAGCACCGGCAAACCCGTGGCGGTCATCAACCAGGCGCTGCTAGCCCAAGGTATATTTGGAGGCAAGGATTTGAGTGGAGAGTTCCCCGAGTTAGGGCAGAGCGCGCTGTTTAGCATCACAGAAGTGCACACCCAGGCCGATATAGACCGGTTGGTCGCGACACTGGAGGAGGTGGTGAGATGAGCAAACCGATTAGCAAGAAACCAGCGTTACGTCGTTTTCACCAGGCAAGCTGGGATGAGCCCATAATTTTCGAGCTCAGCCAGCTGGGCCAGCGGGGCGTCCTGATACCTGAGGTAGGAGAAAATATTCGCCAGGAAGTAGGAGAGGTAGCAGCCTCGCTCCCGGATTCAATCCGCCGCAAAACACCACCCATGCTGCCAGAGATGTCCCAACTCCACGTGTTGCGACATTTCGCTCGCCTTTCCCAGGAAAACCTGGGTGTTGATCTTAATATTGATGTGGGTCAGGGCACCTGCACCATGAAGTACAGCCCCAAGATCAACGATCAGTTAGCGCGTTCATCGAAGATGGCTGATTTACACCCCTTGCAGGACGAGTCCACCGTGCAGGGTATCCTGGAGATCATGTACCGTTTGGAGCAGATGTTGAAGGAAATCTCCGGGATGGAGCGCTTCAGCCTGCAGCCTGGGGCTGGCTCAGCTGCGATCTATGCCAACGTGGCCATGATCAGAGCTTACCATGCTGCGCGGGAAGAGTCAAACCAGCGCGACGAGGTGGTCACTACCATTTTCTCGCACCCCTCCAACGCGGCCTGTGCTCGTACTGCCGGGTATAAAGTTATCACCCTCTACCCGAATGAGGACGGCTATCCCGACCCGAATGCGCTCAAGGCGGCAGTTACAGAACGCACCGCCGCGCTGATGATCACCAACCCAGAAGATACCGGGATTTTCAACCCCAAGATCGAAGAATTCGTGCGGGTGGTGCATGATGCCGGCGGTTTATGCTGCTACGACCAGGCCAACGCCAACGGCATCCTGGGCATCACCCGGGCCAGGGAGGCTGGCTTTGACCTGTGCCACTTCAATCTGCATAAAACCTTCTCCACGCCGCACGGCTGCGGTGGCCCGGGCGCTGGCGCCAGCGGGGTTACCAACGACCTGACTCCTTTCCTGCCGAAACCAACAGTGGAGTTTGACGGCCAGAAGTATTATCTGGATCATGAGCGACCGCAGAGCATCGGTAAAATTCGGCCCTTTTACGGGGTGGCGCAAAACCTGCTCAAGGCCTACGCCTGGGTCATGAGCCTGGGTGCTGACGGTCTGCGTGAGGTAGCTGAGGTTGCTGTGCTCAACAACAACTACCTGTTGAAGAAGGTGCTGGAGATCCGCGGGGTAAGTGCACCCTATGCAAAAGGCAAGCGCCGCATCGAGCAGGTGCGCTATAGTTGGGAACGACTGTCTAACGATACCGGCGTCCATTCTGAGGAAATTGGTTATCGTGCCGCCGATTTCGGCATACACTACTGGACCAGTCACCATCCCTATGTTGTACCGGAACCAATGACACTGGAGCCCAGCGAGTCATATTCCAAAGCTGATCTGGACGAATACGTTGCCATCCTCAAGAACATTGCTGAAGAAGCCTACTCTAACCCAGAAATCGTTAAGACTGCTCCGCACAACAGCACAGTGCACCAAATCGAGCACGAATCGTTTGACAACCCGGATGAGTGGGCGGTGACCTGGCGAGCCTATTTGCGCAAGGTACTCAAGAAATAGTACAGCTAACCTCATAAATGATATCGGGAGGAACTTGCATGAACACGTTAAACGGCAAGGTCGCTTTGATCACCGGCGGCGCATCGGGTATCGGCCGGGCAACTGCCATTCTGTTTGCTCAAGAAGGCGCAGCTGTGGCTGTGGTCGATATCAACGCAGAACAAGGGCAGGCTGTTGTTCAGGAAATCGAATCCCAAGGGGAGCGTGCCATATTCATCCTGTGTGATGTGACCAGGGCAGAAGACTGCCGGAGGGCGGTTGACACTTCGCTCGAGCTACTCGGACGGTTGGATATCCTGTTCAACAATGCAGGGATCATCCGCCGGGCCGACGTGGTAGAACTCACTGAAGCCGAATGGGATCAGGTGATGGCTGTAAATGTGAAATCCGTCTTCTTGATGAGCAAATACGCCGTGCCAGTGATGATAAAGGCGGGGGGAGGATCGATCATCAATACCGGTTCGGGGTGGGGTTTGAAAGGCGGGCGTAATGCCGTGTCCTATTGCGCATCCAAAGGTGCGGTGGTAAACATGACCCGCGCAATGGCGATCGACTATGGCCCACAGAAGATCCGCGTTAATTGTATTTGTCCCGGTGATACCGACACACCGATGCTGCGGAACGAGGCAAACCAGCTTGACCAACCCATCTATCAGTTTCTCGCTGAGGCCGCCGACCGGCCGCTGCGCCGCTATGCCCAACCGGTGGAGATTGCCCAGGCGGTGCTGTACCTGGCCAGTGACGCCTCCAGCTATATGACCGGGGCCACGCTTGTGGTGGACGGGGGCGGTTTGGCTTAGAAGACGTATGGACAAATCGTTATATAAATCTACAAGCCTTTTTAATTCTCATGCTCGTTTGAAGCGCGCCAGCCTTTGGCCAAGCTCGTAAGCCTCCTGGACGGCCTTATGGTTTTTCAAGGATGTCCCACGGCTACCGCCGACTGCCCATATGTAGCCCATATCCACCAACTGGATAAATTCATAGCTATAGATATAACGCATAGCGCCTAAAAGATGTTGGCCTTTTTCAAATTCCGGCTCATCCTGCGTCCAGATCAGGCCGGTGGCTTTGCCTTTCAATTTGCTCAACAGATATTCCCCCGAATCCCAATAGATCACACAGGAAAACCGGTCCAGCACTACTTTAAGCAAACCACTGACCGTATAACAATACAAGGGTGTAGCCCATAGGATGGCATCGGCATCGAATAACTTATCTCGCACGATGGGCCAATCGTCCGGTGGACAAACACCCTGCTTTTTACAGTCCTTGCAGTTAAAAATGTGGTGGATGTTGTAATCCAGCAGTAGGATTTTTTCAACCTCGGCGCCGGCATCAGTCGCGCCGCGGAAAGCCACATCCAGTAAATCGTTGGTGTTGCCGTCCCTGCGGGAACTACCCATAATTCCTAAGACCTTCATAAACTAACCTCCTGACAATGGATTAATTTTTTTGATTTTACCATAAGAAGAAAGAATATCATTTCAATTCACAGAGGTTTAGAACTGCTTATTGACCCTCTCTCACACCCTTAGTATAATGCCTGTGATGAATTCGTTTCAATCTCCATATATAGAAGTGTAGGCTTCAACAACGCCATAATGGAATAATCTAAAATAATAAAGGATGATCTATGAATAAATTCAATTTTTCTGTTCCACCTCGCATAAAATATGGACCCGGTATCACCGCGGCTATTGGCTCTGAGGTCGCCTCCCTTCTCAAAGGGACAAAACCCAAGGTGATGATCGTAACGGATTCAGGGGTAGTGCGCGCCGGGTTGCTCGATGGCATTAAAAAGTCCCTGGCAGATTCCGGGATTGAACATTTCGTTTTTGATGAGATTGAGCCTAATCCCCACGACACGACAGTTTATAAAGGCGCTGAAAAATTCAAAAATCAGAAAGCCAACATCCTTGTCGCAGTTGGCGGCGGCAGTGTAATGGATGGGGCCAAATCTATCGGCGTTATTGTGACACACGGTGGAACGGTTGATCAATATGATGGTTTAAACTTAGTGCCAGGTCCCATTACGCCCCTTATTGCCGTCCCCACCACCGCCGGCACCGGCAGCGAGGTGACCATGTTTTCCATCATCACCAATACCAAAGCCCATTACAAAATGGGCGTAGCAGATCTGAAGGTCATACCGGCTGTCGCCCTGGTGGACCCCGAAATGACCTACTCTTTACCCAGGAATGGGACCATCGGAACCGGGCTCGATGCACTGACTCATGCGATCGAAGCTTATACCTGTAACGTGGCGAATCCTGTGAGCGACGCTCTAGCGCTCAAAGCCATCCGCCTGATCTTTGAACATTTACCAGGCGCAGCGAAAAATGGTAAGGATGCAGAGGCGCGCAACGGCATGATGCTCGGCTCGCTCATCGCCGGGCTGGCCTTTGGTAACGCCGATGTTACCAGTGTTCACTGCTTATCGGAGTCGATTGGTGGGTTGTACGATGCTCCCCACGGGATGGTCAACGGCATATTGCTACCCTATGTGATGGCTTATAACTTAAAAGCCACCCCCAAACGATTCACGGAAATTGCCTCTGCCATCGGGAGAGAAACGGTACCCGAAGCAGCCGTTGATGCTGTGGTCGAACTAGAAAAGTCACTGGCGATACCCACGTTAGCAGATTATGGGGTTAAAGAGGCTGATTTTGCCAAGCTGGCCAGTATGTCGACCGCCCACCCCTGTAATCCATCCAACCCTCGCCCGATGAAAGATGGCGATTATACTTTCATTCTCGAAGCTTCCTTAGCGAGAAAATCGCCGCGGTCAGTGATGTAAAATGAACCGACAGGGGTCATTCAGCCGCATTAGTTTAAAAGGGATTAACACCCCGAAAATCGAAAAAGTCTCTTTCAATTTTCGGGGTGTTCCTTTTTAAGGATGGCCGCCTGGGAGAGGAATGTAAACGTGTGGACGCGCCGCGCCTGACGCCCTCAATGTGCAGCGCCATGCAGGATTTGTAGTTTAATCACCTGGCTGTGGTTTACTCGAGAGACCGGGCATACGAGCTGGGCGAGCACGTCACCACCGTGCTGCTGGCAACCCATTCATCCAGTGCAACCAAGTGCGTCAAGCGCTGCGTGTTCTCAACCAAGATATGATTGGTTCAACAATTCGGATGCTAAAATCCGCTTATGAGGTTTATCAATTTGATGGAAATGAATCTGCTCTGCTAAAAGCAGTTTTAGAAAACATCGAAAAAGTACAAGTAGAGGACTCTCCACCTATTCAACCAGCAAGAATATTACAAAGCGATGAATTACATCTGGTATGTTGGGAATATATTTGGCTTTAAAAATCAATCAGGGCGTTTTCTCGCCTAAACCGATTGGCTACCCAAAAACCAGCTTGGATAGCCAATCACTACACCTCTATATATAGTTATAAGATCCACCCGGGACTTGGTCCCGGCACCTATTGATCAAGCGTCAACTGCTTTGCTACTGGCCGCCCTTGACTTCTGTCCAGACGCGATCCCACAACGTGGTAGCATCACCAACATCTTTAACGGGGTGCATGCGCGCCATCCAATCCTTCGGTGGATTGGTGGCCTCATATCCCATATAAGTCTTATATAGGTCGGGATACTTCGTCTTCATCAGCTCGAGGGCTGCTGCATTCGGATTGGAATAGGGGAATTCCTGGGCGATCAGAACGCTGGCCTCTGGGTCCAGGACATAGTCAATAAAGAAATGCGCGGCCTCCTTATGGGGAGCGCCTTTGGGAATAGCCAGGTTATCAAACCAGATGCTGCAACCTTCCTCGGGGCAAACATAGGCAATCGCTGGGTTTTCCCCGTGAGCAATGGCCGCCTCCCCATTCCAGACCAAACCAAGCGAAACCTCGCCGGCTAACAAAGCCGTCTTGGGGCTATCACTATCGAAGAGACGGATATTGGGCATCAGCTCAAGTAGTTTAACTTTCGCCTCTTCCAGTTGTTTGGGATCGGTTGTATTGCGATCATAACCCAAGACCATCAAAACCATACCCAGCACTTCGCGCTCATCATCTAGAACCACAATCTGCTGGGCAAATTCTGGATTCCACAGTTCAGCGTATTTGGTAATGGGTTTTGTAACCTTCTCAGTATTGATCGCTAGCGCGGCGGTTCCCCACTGGTAGGGTACTGAGTATTTATTCTCAGGATCGAAATAAGGCTTCTTTAGATCGTCGGCAATGTTCTTGAAGTTAGGAATCTTGGAAAGGTCGAGTTCCTCCAACAGACCTTGTTTGGTCAAAATGGTGACGGTATAGTCGCTGGGGATGATCACGTCATAACCGGATGCACCCGCTTGGAGCTTGGCCATCAATTCTTCGTTGGATGAATAAGTATCATAGTTCACCTTAATGCCGGTTTTTTGGGTGAATCCTTCAAGCAGAGCCTGAGGGATGTACTCCGACCAGGCATACAGGTTGACCTCTGTGTCTTTGGGTTTTTGGGCTCCACCACAGGCGGACAGAAGCATCGCCAAAATAACAATCGGTACAACTAACTTGTATATCTTCATTTTCTTATCTCCCTTTCTTCTAATGAATTTACCACCGTAGGCAAGTGCGCCCCATCCTCTCGCGCAAACGGTGGTGGTTAATGGTGTTCCTGCCTTCTTTGGATGACCTGGCTAGCAAGCAGGACCACAAATATAGTAAATACCCACAAAGTCGATAGGGCATTGACTTCAGGCGTCACAGCAAAGCGTACCATGGAAAATACACGCAGAGGTAAGGTAGTGGCGCCTGGACCAGCTGTGAAATAGGTGATGACGTAATCGTCCAGCGATAGCGTGAAGGCTAATAACGCACCGGAAAGAACGCCCGGCATAATCGTGGGTAGAGTGACACGCCAGAAGGTTGTCATTTCATTCGCTCCCAGGTCCATGGAGGCTTCCTCGATCGATTTATCAAATCCATGCAAACGCGCCCGGACAACCAAGGTAACAAAAGGAATATTGAAGGCAATGTGAGACAGTGTAATAGTTGTCAGGCCCAGTTTTAACCCCACCATGACAAAGAAAGCCAGCAGCGAGATACCCATCACCACCTCAGGGACGATCACCGGGATGTAAAGCGCCGACTCCGCTGCTGTATAACCGGGGAAGCGGTAGCGTTGTAGAGCTAGTGCGGCCAATGTCCCAATAACCGTGGCAACCAAGGTTGAAACGCATGCGATCATGAGCGTGTTCCTCACCGCCAATAAAACATTACTGTCGTGGAATAACACGTCGTACCAGTGCAGGGTAAAGCCCTCCCAGCGCACATTGATCTTCTGCGTGTTGAACGAAAAGATGATCAGGATTAGGATGGGAAAATAAATATAGGCATATGCCAGGATAGCGAAGACGCGCAACCAGAAAGCAGGCTTCTTCTCGCTCATACCAGCAGCTCCTCTCCGAATCCTGCTTTGCGTGTATAGAGTAGCGTGAAAACTAAGGTGATGATCAGTAACAGCATAGAAGCCGCTGCTCCAAATGGCCAATCACGCGAGACCAGGAATTGATTTCGGATCAGGTTTCCAATCAAGATGGTCTTTGCTCCGCCCATTAGGTCCGGTACAACAAACATACCCATTGCCGGGATAAAGACCAGGATTGAACCAGCGATCATGCCCGGGACACTCAGTGGGAGGGTAACCCGCAGGAAAGTCCGCCAGGGTCGCGCCCCCAGATCAGCGGCCGCTTCAAGTTGAGCGTTCTCGATCTTCTCTAACGAGGTATACAGCGGTAACACCATAAACGGTAGGAATTCATAGACCATGGCGATCAGCACCGCTGTCGGCGTGTAAAGGATATTCAGCGGGACGTTGATCACACCCATGTGGAGAAGGACTGAATTCAAGAAACCCTCTGTACGCAGGATCATAATCCAGGCATAAATACGAATGATGAAATTCGTCCAGAACGGCAACAGGATCAAAAATAGTAGAAACGACCGCTGGCGAGCAGGAGTTCGGGCGATAAAATAAGCCAGGGGGTATCCGATCAGAATCGTAAAAACGGTCGTCGCGGCTCCAACGCCCAACGAAAAAACCAAGATGCGTATATATAAGGGGTCAGCCAAACGGGCATAATTTTGGATGTTTACGCGGTAAACCACATTCCCATAAGGTCCACGGATCATGAAGCTAAGCAGTACAACCAAAATCATCGGCAAAACCATGAACAGCAGCAAGTAAATGGCCGTCGGCGAGATGAGCGCCAGGCCTTGTGCGGTCGGGTTTTCACGCAGGGTTTTACGAAGGGAGAATCTAGTGAGAGCTGGCTTACCGGTTTGGATGTTCGACATGATCAGACCTCCGCCAAAACCTGGGTATTTTCCGGAAACAGGGTAACCCACACCTCTTGACCCTGCTGATAAAAAGCGCACGGGTCGATAGTGGAGATTTTATTTCGCTCCCAAACATTCAATCGAGTCCCCTGTCCAATATCTAAAATCACGCGGGTATCTGAACCGACATAAGCGGTATCAACGACCCGCGCCTGGAAGCAGTTCTGTTTAAAGACAGATCCTTCAGATATGAGGATCTTTTCTGGTCGCACTGAGACGATAACCTTCTGCCCAGACGACAAGCCCTTGGCCCCCAATCCAACGACTTCCGCCTCCAACCCTGGGACAGAGACCATGGCCATATCGCCCTCCCACGACTTGAATGTTCCGAACAGAAAGTTCGTCTCGCCGATGAAATCCGCCACAAAACGGCAATTCGGTCGCTCATAGATCTCGGCAGGTATGCCAATCTGCAGGACCTTTCCCTGGCTTATCACGGCGATGCGGTCAGACATAACCAGGGCTTCTTCCTGGTCATGGGTCACATAGATAAAGGTGATACCCACCTGTTCTTGGAGCGCCTTGAGCTCCAACTGCATCTCTTTTCGCAGCTTCAGGTCAAGTGCACCAAGCGGCTCATCTAGGAGGAGCACGGCTGGGCGCTTGACTAGAGCCCGCGCCAAAGCCACACGCTGCTGCTGGCCACCGGAGAGTTGTTTGGGTTTGCGATTGTTCATGCCGACTAGCTTGACCATCTCCAACGCCTCGCCAACGCGGCGTGTGATCTCAGCCTTAGATACCTTTTCCATCTCGAGACCAAAGGCCACATTCTGGAACACCGTCATATGCTGGAAAAGGGCGTAACTCTGGAATACAGTGTTGACTGTTCGCAGATAAGGCGGTGTACGGCCCATTAACTTTCCATCAATACAGACCTCGCCGCTGGTTGGCCATTCAAAGCCAGCCATTAACCGCAGCGAGGTGGTTTTCCCACAACCCGAAGGGCCCAACAACGAGAAAAATTCACCGTGTTTGATCTGCAGGGTCACATGGTCAACAGCGTTCACCTCACCGCCTTCGGGGGTCGGGAATATTTTGATAACATCGCGCATTTCAACAGCAAATTCGCTCATCACAGGGTCTCACTAACTGTTTTTAGAGTATCAGACAGACGATCCAGCACGGCATCTATTTGCGGGTACGTAATAACCAGCGGCGGCTCTATACGGATGGTTTGCGCGCTGGTCAGGGTGCCGGCTACCAGGACGCCTCGCTTGAACAACTCGGCAGCTACCTTGTAACCCACCTCTGGGTTGTGGAAATGCATGCCGATCAGCAAGCCGCGCCCGGTGATCTTTTCAAAGATGTGTGGATATTTCTCGGCCAGGGCCTGGATTTTCGGGATGAGATACTCGCCTTTGGCGGCAGCCTGCTCCCACAGACGGTCACGTAGCGTGACATTGATGGCGGCAATAGCTGCCGAACAGGCCAGCGCTCCACCCCCTGTGGTGGTCGTATGGATAAATGGATTGGGGTACATCATACACTGCCAGATCTCTTCGGTGGCACAGAAAGCGCTGACAGGCATCACACCCCCACCCAGTGATTTAGCAGCCGCCAGGATATCAGGAACAACGTTCCAATGATCCACGCCCCAAAGTTTGCCGGTGCGACCAAAACCGGTTTGGACTTCGTCCGCGATGAGCAGGACGCCGTATTGTTTCGTCGCCTGGCGAATACGCGGCCAGAAATCGTCGGGTGGGACGATCGCCCCGGCCTCGCCCTGGATTGGCTCCATCAAGACTGCGGCGATGTCAATGCCGACCGTTTTGCAGGTCTCTAACTGGCGCTCGACTGCGTCTGCGTCTCCAAAGGGTACGTGATAGACCGGTCCACCGTATAACCTTCCCGCCGGGGCTCGATAATCCGCTTTGCCCAACATACTGAGCGAGCCCATCGTCTTGCCATGAAAAGCCTTCAAGGCCACGATAAAACCGTCTTTTTGGGTGTGCATCTTCGCCAGCTTGATGGCGCCCTCTATCGCCTCGGTGCCGCTGGCGGCAAAGAAACTATACTTGATATCGCCGGGTGTGATCAGCGCCATCAAACGAGCCAGCACTCCTCGTAATGGATCGATCAATTCCTGGCTGGGCATGGGAGTGCGACCCAATTGGGCGCGGACGTTGTCAACCACATCCGGGTGCGCCCAGCCCAGGTCGAGCATTCCATATCCACCCAGGCAGTCAATGAACTCACGGCCCAGGATATCCCGGAAGGTAGCTCCGCTGCCGGTCCATTCCGTCGCAGCCCAATCACCCGCCTCGGTCACCGACTTGCGATACTCCAACCAGCCCTTATTGAAATGCTCGGCAAAGTTTTTCTTTGACTCTTCGATGATCCTCTTGCCCTCGTCTTCAGGGACAGACGGCATATGAATGATATCAATCCAGCGTTTCGAGTATGACAGGGCTTCATCTAGATTTGTAGACACAATTTTTCCTCCTAAAAATGCTTAGACCTGATAAACCTTTAAGATCAATTTGTTCTAACCACGTTACCGTTTCACTGCGCGCACCGCATCTTGAAAGACATTGAGTGTCTCATCGATATCGGCATCGTTGTGCGAATAACATAGGAACCATGGCTCGCGCGGATCATGGTCAGGCATGACGCCGCGGTCGATGGTAGCATCGACCAGACGTAAATAGTAGTCCTTATCGCTGGCGTTCCACTCGCGCTGGTTAGTAACCTTTTCTGTGCCAACCGCATAGGAGAACATAGCGGGATAGCCATTAAAGCAGACGGGTATGCCTTGTTCTGCAAATATTTTTCTCAGCCCATCCATCAATCGTTTGCCGCGCTTCTCAATGGTCTTGAGGATGGGTTTTGCTTGTAAAATCGAGAGTGTGGCATAGGCGCCTGCCACGCCGGGTTTGTTGTTGTTGAACGTACCACCTTGAGCCACGCCATGCCCGATGATGCTCATGATCTCTTTTTTACCGCCGAACGCAGCCAAGGGATAACCGTTCCCCAGAGCTTTAGCATAGGCGGCCATATCAGGTTTAATGTTGAAATACTCCTGTGCGCCGCCGTTGGCAAGGCGGAAGCCGGTCTTGACCTCATCAAGGATGAATACAATACCATATTCATCACACCTGGAGCGGATGAATTTTAGAAAGCCGGGCTGTGGCTCAATCGCTCCACAATTGCCCTGGCAAGGTTCGGTGATGATCGCTGCCACCTCGTGACCGACCCGTTTGAGGATACCTTCCAGGGTATCGAAATCGTTAAACGACAACGTAATGACCAAATCGTGCAGCGCTTTAGGGATGCCGGAACTTGCCGGGATGGGGATAGGGCTGCGCGGGGAGCCGTATACTTCAGCCGGTGCATAGGTGGAGAATAGGGTGTAATCCTGAAAGCCGTGGTAATTGCCCTCGAATTTTATGATCAGCTCGCGCCCGGTATACGCCCGAGCGACGCGGATAGCATGCATCGTGGCCTCAGTGCCGGAGCAGGCCAGCCGGGCCATTTCCACACTTGGGCACATCGCCACGATCTTTTCTATCAGGGCGACCTCAAGTTCGCTGGTCATGGCAAACGAGGTACCCTTCTGAATTTCCTCAATCACTTTAGCATCAACCTCGTCGTAGGCATGACCCAAGATGATTGGACCAAAACCAAGCCGGTAGTCAATATAGCGGTTTCCATCCACATCCCACAGATAGGCGCCCTTTGCCTTTTCGACATACGGTGTGATACCGTCTCCCCAGTAGCGGAAATTTGAATTAACTCCCAGGGGGATCACTTTGGCCGCCCTCAGTTGTAAAGCATTGCTCTTATCGCGGATAATATTCATCCCATTGCCCTCCACTCATATTACAAAACGCTTTTCTCCTCGCGGTCACTTCTCGATACAGTACTTGCAGGAACGTGCCACTGATACACGTCTTTTAAAACGATTGGAACAATAGAAGTGGTCGTCTTTCGCACTCCGGGAATCTTGCCAATGACTTCGGTTACAAATCGATAGACCTCCACGTTGTCTCTTGCGAAGATCTGGATACTGACGTCAGATTCTCCGATGGCGCAAGCCACG
>Ga0315295_10000985_pt1 | contig 24323 bp, 26 predicted proteins | sample YL17G14_0_MG_FD_204453 | JGI IMG/M metagenome (GOLD analysis project Ga0315295, IMG submission 204453) | Sediment microbial communities from Yellowstone Lake, YNP, Wyoming, USA - YL17G14_0 | ecosystem: Environmental > Aquatic > Freshwater > Lake > Sediment | place: USA: Wyoming | collected... | reverse complement strand
CTGCGCCGCTCGCTGCGCCACACCCGCTCTCAAGAAACCCTGCTGCGTTCCTTCTTCAAACATGCGAAGTTGACCCTATGACGTTAATCCAATTATTCAAGCCTCAATAAGATTCATAAACGCCTCCTCGAAGCCTTGGATCAGGTGGCGCCGGAGCGCTGGCCGGGTCTGCTGGTCGTCATGCGCGATGAAACCATGAGTTCGTGGCGCAAAAAACAAACATAGAAGCGCCCGACAAATAAGGTATAGTAACGCCGGAAGGATAGCGCGGCAGAGCGAAGTATCGGGGGAAATTGAGCTAAGGACGAACCAACATGAAGACATTTACCGCCTATATCGAATGGGACCCGGAAGCCAAACTTTATGTCGGGATCATTCCCGGTGTTCCAGGGGCTCATACCCAGGGGGCAACCCTGGATGAACTTCATGCCAATCTCAAGGAAGTATTGACATTGTGCCTGGAAAATATCTGAGTTCCTGGGTTCAAAAGCGTTTTGCCTGAAGAATAGGGGCGGCAAGCACCAAGCTCGCCGCCCTTTGATTCAGCAAAACCGCAGCGCCGTGGCACGGTCTGTGGCACGGGCATCTTGCCCGCGTTTTCCCCTATCCCCGCCGTCTCCTCAGCAAACCCATCCCGCCCAACGCCAGCAGAAACAGGGTGCAGGGTTCGGGAACATCATAAATGGCGACCTCGTCGATTTTGCCACAAAACTCGTTGTAGTTGGCCGAACTGTCCATTCTGCTCATGCCGATCTTCAAGGCCAGCGAAGTATCTTGCACCACGATACCAGGTACCTGCGTGGACGAAACGGCCGCCTGCTGGCCATTTATCCAAATATACGACCTGAGTCCGTCATACACCCCCGCCACATGGGTCCACTGGCGCAACGGCACAGGTGTCCCCGCGGTTACCGACAGGGTACCTGCGACGGTGCCGTTGGAAATAGTGAAACTCGGCTTCAGCACCTCGCCTTCCCTGTTCAGGACGAGATTATAAGAATCATCGGAGCAAGTACTGGGGCCCCACTTCCCGACAATCACCATGTGATATCCTTCGGGTGGAAGAACATCATCGGTGGGATAGATCCAGGCGTCTATCATGAGCTTGCTCATGCCGGTTTGGCTGGGGTGATCAGGGATTTCGACGTAGTCTTGGTGTCCGTCAAACTGCAAAGCGCCGTTAACCTTCCCTTGCGAGGTCCAGGTGGCCCCGACGACGGTACCGTTATTTCCCCCGCCGGTATCGTCATGGCCTGGGTCAGCGGGATTATCGAAGCTCCAATACATGATAGGATTGGAAGCTGCGAACGCCGACGCAGGCGGAAAGAGGCACAAAAAAAAGGCAACTATCGTGAGGGAGAAAAGGAGCGTAACTAAGACAGACGTTTTCATTTTGCAGCCTCCTAAAAAAGAACCTTAAAAGGAAAACCCGGCGCGGAGAAAGACACCTCTCTCTCGCCGGGTTACGTTTCTTATATTTTCAGAATATTCTCAGACGGTCTCGGTTGTGCCGCGCCCGGACCACCCAAACCTGTAGCATTCTACTCCCTCCCGCCCGCTTGCGTCAAGGGGAAAATTCCTTAAAATTCGGAGACCGCAATTATTATAACCTCTTGAGCAAAAAGGGGATAATACCGTGGATGGACGCCGACGAGCCATCCTTGGACGGTTTTTTTGTTCTTTCCGCCCCCTTTTGGGGGAATCTGACCGATCCGTGCACATGCACCCATTTTTCACTGTCAACAGCTCTCCAGCAATTCTATATTTCGTTCATGCGGATGGTTTTGGCCTACCCTTTGATTTTGGCGTCGGCGGCGGGCGGGGGCGCGGGACGGGCCACCGGGACGGGGCGGGCAAGGCAGGGGAGAAAGGCGTGAATCAGACGGCAGAGCGCACAGAATTGTCTGCGGAAGACGAGCGGCGGTTCATGCTGGCGATGGGCGCGGCGGGAGGCCAGAGAACAGGAATGTCGATTTTCTTCCCCACAAATGTACCTGACCCCTTTTCTTTTCCGGGACAGACGGAGTAAGGCGGCTGAGCCGCGAGGTCAAGCGTAATGGAGGAAACTTGAGATGCCTGAATCGAGGGATGAGATCCAAATATCGAAAATCGAAGTGGTGTTCGTGGTCGGGATCATAGGATGCATGCTTCTTGCCACCTGGGAACTCGGCCACCTGATGGCGGACGAGTGGTTCAGGGATTGGGTGGATCAGAACGAATTCACCAACAAGCGCATAATCCTTTATGGAATTGCCTGTCTAATGGCGATCAGCAGCGTTGTTGTGACTACCTGGTTTTCTCCCAAATTCGGGAGATTTGGCGCCACTATCAACAGAGCTTTTCTCTGGTATGGGACTCTTCTGTTGATCAGCACCATCGCCATTTTTGTCTTCGACTGCTTGCCGGAGGTATTTGCAGGTTTCATTGGCGCCGGGATTTTCATAGCGGCCATATACATTCTCCAAAGAAGGTTCTTCACCAAGGATCGCCTCGCAACTATGCGGGTGAGCAAGGGAAAGTGTCCCGGGTGTGGGACGATGCTGCCGGGAGAAGCTTGCTTTTGCCCGCATTGCAGACACGAAGTCGGCAGGAAATGCCCCAGTTGTCAGGGCTTCGCGCGAGTGATGGACAAACATTGCTCGAAATGCGGGAGCTCCCTGTAAAGGTTCAGTCGGGATTGGACATCACGCCCGGTTCGGTTAGATAGTAAGACCAACCAGAAGGAGATGTCCATGAGCGAGGAGCAGAACGGTCAGCGTCGGCGGCGGGCGGGGGCGCGGCGCGGCCCACTGGGACGGGGTGGGCAAGCCAGGGGAGAAAGGCGTGAATCAGACGGCAGGGCCCACAGAATTTCCTCCCGCAGACGAGCGGCGGTTCATGCTGGCGGCGTTGGATGAGGCGGCGCGGGCGGCCGAGGAGGGCGAGACGCCCGTCGGCGCCGTGATCGTGCACCAGGGACGGATCATCGCCCGGGCCCACAACCAGCGGGAGACCCTCAAAGACCCGACGGCGCACGCGGAGATGATCGCGCTAACGCAGGCGGCGGCGTACCTGGAAGACTGGCGGCTGACGGGCTGCACGATGTACGTTACGCTGGAGCCTTGCCCGATGTGCGCGGGGGCGCTGGTGCTGGCGCGGATCGAGCGGCTGGTGTACGGGCCGAGCGACCCCAAGGCCGGGGCGTGCGAGACGCTGTACCACATCACCAACGACCGGCGACTGAATCATCGCGTCGAGGTGGCGTCGGGGTTCATGGCGGAGCCGAGCCGCGCGCTGTTGCAGGAGTTTTTTGCGCGTCAGCGGCGCGGCGGCCAAGCAACCAATGGGGATGAGTCGAGGCGGTAGTCGATGAGCCATTGCGAAGAGGGCCTGGCCCGGGTCGCGGGGGCCATCAGGCAGTACCAGCAAGCGAACGGCGGGCAATACCCGGCGAGCCTGGAGTCGCTGGTGGAAGGCGGCGTGCTGTCGGCGTGGGACCTGGTGTGCCCTGCCGGGCCGCACGGCGTGGGGCAGTGTTCCTACGTGTATCGCGGGGCGGACCTGACGGCAGAGGCGCCGGACGAGCTAATCGTGGCGTATGACCGCCAGCCTTGGCACAAAGGCCGGCGGAATATCCTCTTTGCGGACGGTCAGGTGCGGCGTCGGCCGGAAGGGGTGTTTGAGAGCAGCCTGGCCCGCGACAATCGGTTACGGGAAGAGGCGGGGTTGGCGGCGAGACCGCTCGCCGGAGGGTTCCGGCTGGTCTAGAACCGCTTCGCAAAGGCGATGCCGGCGGCGCCAGTGGCGGGGTCGGCGTAGGGGAGCACATCCAGGCCGAGGACTTGCGGCTGGTAGCGGCCGGCAACGGTCTTGCCGACGGTGTAGCCCAGGACGGCGCCGAAAACGATGTCGCTGGCCCAGTGTTCGCGCGTGTCGATGCGCTGCCAGGCGACCAGGCCGCTGAGTCCGTACAAGGGCCAGCCGATCCAGGGGCCCCAAAGTTCGTCGATGACGGCGGCGAAAGTTACCGCCATGGAGGTATGGCCGCTGGGCCAGGCGAGGTTCTCCCCGTTGGGGCACATGTCGTGGGCAGCAAGCTTGAGCAGCATGGTGTAGATACCGTTGAGGGCCTCGGCCTCGAGCAAAACCCGCGAGGTGCGATACAATTCGGGGTCATCCTGCCAGGCGCCGGCGAGATACCCCACGGCGGCGAGACCTACCTCAGCGGCCGGAACGACGCCGAAGGCAATGTCGAGGTCGCGGGGGAAGGTGTACCCTCGCTTCTGGAAATGGTCATCTATCTTTTCGTCGTAGGCGCAGCGCACGGCGCCGCTGGCGGCGCCGCCCGCCAGCAGGAGGACCAGGTTCTCGGTTCGGCTGAGGTACTCCTTGCTGTCTTCCCAGAGGGCCTTGGGGGTGCCGGTGCCGTCCTCCTTGAACGCTTGCTTGAACCGCCGCGCCCCCTCCCGCCCGGCGCAACCGGCTGCCGTGAGCAGCGCCGCCAACACCACCGCCGCCAGCGCCGCCGGCACGACGCGTGGAACGCCGCTTGATCTCATGCCACCTCTCCGTTGAAGGTCATTTGCCATTGATCGTCCCGTTGCCGCGTTAGATCCAACCCGCCGCGCAGGTCGCCGCTCAAGCGGGCCCGCCAGAGCTGCTGCCCCTCTTCCAGAGGTTCATAGGTTCCTCGAGCCACGATTCTGACCTCGCCCCGGCCGCCGCGGATCGGTCCCTGGTAGGTCAGATAGGCCAACCGGTGGTCAGGCAGTTTTCGGCAGGGCCAAGGCCGGCCCGGCCAGTCGCGCGGGGGCGCCGGCGCCTGCCAGGTCGCCAAGGTCTGCTCGAGCTGAAGCATGAGGTCCCAATGCACCTGCTGCTCCCGGCGATGCTCCTGCACCACGTATTGGCGTTCCGCTGTTGCCACAAGCGTCTGGTTCCCACCGGCCGGCGGCCGGTGGGCCGCCATTATAGGGCGGGCCCGCGCAGAGACATAAGGGAAATCAGCGGCTGCTTGTCCCCCTCTCGAGACGGGACTATACTGCCGCCGATACGCAGCCAGACCGCAGGAGATGAGCCTTGATCCGAAACGCCACCGTCTCCGATGCCACCGCCATCCGCGAGCTGATTAACGCCTATGCCGAGCTGGATCGGATGCTTTTCCGCTCGCAAGCCGAGATTTACCAGGCGATTCGAGACTTCCAGGTGTATGAGTCGGACGGCCGCGTGGTTGGGTGCTGCGCGCTGCAGGTGTACTGGTCGGACCTGGGGGAGATCAAGTCGCTGGCCATCGAAAAGGGCTATCAAGGGCGCGGGATCGGGTCGGGATTGGTTCGGGCGGCGCTGGCGGAGGCCAGGAGGCTGGGCCTACCTCGGGTGTTCGCCCTGACTCTGGAAAGGGAGTTCTTTGAGCGGCTGGGTTTCCGAGCCACGCCGATGGAAAGTCTGCCGTTGAAGGTCTGGTCCGATTGCATCCGGTGCCCCAAACAGGATCGGTGCGACGAGGTGGCCTTGGTGCATGACTTGGGGGAGCGGCCAGGCCTGCCGGCGGAAGGCCTTCATAATATGGATGAAGCTTGACAAATGTTCCGCCAGTGGATTGTTCCCGGCAAAATGCCGATAATACGGGCGTGAGCGGGCCGCCGACGCACGTCAGCCGGACGAGCGATCCGCAGGACCGCAAGGCCATGCGGTGGTTGAGTTTCGGCGTCGAGTTTATCGGCGTGCTGGGGGTTTTTTCGTATGCCGGCTGGGCGCTCGACCGCAAGCTCCAGCACCGCTGGCCCTGGCTGATGCTGGTCGGGTTTGCTTTCGCCTTTGCCGGGATGATGGTCCTGCTGGTCAAAGAGACGCGGGAACTCCGCAAGTAACGGGCAGGAACGTGGGCCAGCATGACAGAGCCCGAGAGGCCGCGGGTGAATACTAAGTCAGGAAAACTCGGCGAGATGCCGACCGCCGTGGTCCGCGTGGCGGCGTGCGGGCTTTTTGTGAGCCTGCCGATCGCGGCGGCGGCGTGGTGGCCTTGTCGGCAGTGGGGCGGCCAAGCCGGGGTGCAGGCCATGCTGATGGCGGCGGGCCTGTGCACCACGGCCGTCGTCCTCAGCCTTGTGCCCATGACGGTGGCAGCGGTTCACCAAGCGGGGTGGATCGGCATGGCGTGTCTGGTCGGCCCAGCGATTCGCCTGATGCTTACCCTGTTGGGCGCCGTGCTGATCTACCATTGGCGGCGGCCGCCGTTGGGGGTGTTCGCCGTATGTCTGATGGTTTTCTACCTCGCGTTGCTGGTTTGGGAGACCTTGGCCTCACGCGCGGCGATTCGGGCGGCTTTTCCGATCGAGCCCAGGCACACCTGCTCCACGGAGCAACCCAACCCTTGAGGCATCCGGGCGGGAGGATAGCACGAGCTTATGAACGAGATGGCAACGCTGCTGGCGGCGGACTCGCCGCTGGACCACGTGGTCGAACACCCGATCGCCCAGTTCGGTCCCGTCGTCTTCACCAACCACATGCTGATGGTGCTGGAAGCGGCGGCGGTGCTGTTGATCGTGTTGCCGTTAGCGGTGCGTCGGCAGGCGCTGGTGCCGCGGGGACTGTACAGCTTCGTGGAGGCGATCTGCCAGTTTTTGCGGGAGGAATTGGCGCGACCGTTGCTGGGGAAACACGTGGACCGTTACATCCAGTACCTCTGGACGACGTTTTTTTTCATTCTCGCCTGCAATCTGTTGGGAATGTTGCCGACCGAGTCGCTGGTAACTCTGCTGAGCCTGGGTCGGCTGAAGCACCTGGGGGGCACCGCGACGGCCAACATATACGTGACCGGGACGCTGGCGGCGCTGGCGCTGGTCATGATTCACGTATCGGGCGCGCGGCAGCAGGGGGTGTTGAGCTACCTGAAGAATTTCATTCCGCACGTGCCCTGGCCGCTGATCCCGTTCATGTACGTGCTGGAGTTCGCCGGGGCGTTGATCAAGCCCTTTGCGTTGGCGATTCGGCTGTTCGCCAACATGCTGGCGGGGCACACGGTATTGGCGGCGCTGCTGCTGCTGGCGCTGGCGTCGCGCAGCTACGCCGTGGCTGGGGTGACGGTGTTGGGTTGTGCGGCGTTGAGTCTGCTGGAGCTGTTCGTGGCGTTTTTGCAGGCGTATATTTTTACGTTTTTGACGGCCTTATTCCTGAGCACGGCGGTCCATCCGGAACATTAGCGGCCCAGGCGACCGGCCCGCCGGGTGCGCAACGTCCGGCGCGACCGAAACAGAACGACCTGGGTTTAACCAAAAGGTTGCGGAGGTACAGACATGTTTGATCCCGGCATTCTAGCCGAAACGACGGAACTGATGGGCAAGAGCGGAGCTGGCTTGGCGATTTTCGGCGCCTCGGTGGGCGCGGGCCTGGCGGTGATCGGCGGCGGCCGGGGCATCGGGCAGATCGGCGGCAGTGCGTTGGAGAGCATCGCGCGGCAGCCGGAAGCCGGCGGCCGCATCTTCACGAGCATGATCATCGCCGCCGCCCTGATCGAGGGCTTCACGTTCTTCGCGCTGGTGGTTTGCCTGCTGGCGCTGGGCAAGCTGGCAGGGTGATCCGCCCGTGACAGCAGAAACAGCGAGGCAGATGGCGATGAGGCGGCTGCTGACGGCAATGCTGACGACGATCTTGCTGGCGGCGCGTGCGGTCTGCGCGGCCGAGGCGTCGGCGCCGCACGAGGCCGGCGGCGCGGAACCCAGTATCTTCGCGGGCAGCCTGGTGACGGCGTTGTTGACCCTGGCGGTCTTCGTGGTGCTGCTGGCCATCCTGGGCCGGTGGGCGTGGAAGCCGATTCTCGGCGCCTTGCAGAAACGCGAGGAACACATTCGGCAGATCATCGAGCAGGCCGAACAGGCGCAGCGTGACGCCGAGAAGACCCTCGCCGAGTACCGGCAGCAGTTAGGACAGGTGCAGAAAGAGGCGGCGGCGCTGCTGGAGAAGGGCCGGGCCGAAGCCGTGCACCTGGCGGAGGAGTTGACGCAAAAGGCCAAGGACGAGGCCGCCCGGCTGCGCAGCCAGGCCCAGCGCGACGTGGCCGCCGCGCGGGATCAGGCCGTCCGGGAACTGTATCAGCAAAGTTGCCGACTGGCGCTGGACCTGACGACCAAGCTGTTGCCCCGAACGCTGTCGGCCGAGGACCAGACCCGACTGCTGGAAGAGGCCCTGCACGAGATCGAGAACCAGCCGGCACGGCGGAAGTAAAGGCGGAGGAGTGCGGTGTCGTCGGTGCAAAGACAAGCTGTGGCCCGCGTGTACGCCGAGGCGATCTACGAATTGGCGGAGGCGGGGCCGCCCGCCCCGGGCGGTGCGGCGGTGCGGGAGGAGTTGGAGTCGTTGGGCCGGCTGTGCCGGGACCACCCGAATTGGGCGACCCTGCTGGAGACTCCCGCGATCCGCCGCGATCAGAAGCTCGATAGTCTGGAGCGAACCCTGCGGGGCCGCGTGAGCGATCTGACGTTCAACGCGCTGCGGCTGTTGGCCTCCAAGGAGCGGCTGCGGATTCTGCCGGACCTGGTCGAGGCGTTCGCCGAGCTGGATGAGCGTCGCGCCGGCCGCACGCCGGCGACGATCACCACCGCCGTGGAGCTGACGGGCGAAGCCCGGCAGCGTCTGGCCGAGCGACTGAGCGGGGCGGTGGGCAAGAACCTGCTCTGCGCGTTTCGCACCGATGGGCGAGCGCTGGCGGGTCTGGTGGTGACGTATGACGACACGGCCATCGACGCGTCGGTGCGGCGGCGCTTGGAGTTGCTCGGCCGGCAGCTTTGGGCCCGCCTGCACGGCGAATGGAACAGCGCCGGCGCCCTGGTCGATTGACCGGGCCGGCGGCCGGCACGCTTGGCATAGGACGCACACGATGAAGTTCAAGGTTGAGGAAATCACCAGCGTCATCAAAGAGGAAATCGCGCGGTTCGGCGCCCAGCTCGACGTGGCCGAGGTCGGGCGGGTGCTGGAGGTGGGGGACGGCATCGCGCGAATCTACGGCCTGCGCAGCGCCATGTCCGGCGAGATGCTGCGTTTTAGCAACGACGTCTTCGGACAGGTGTTCAACCTGGAAGAGGATTCCATCGGCGCGGTGATCTACGGCGATTATCTCACCATCCACGAAGGCGACGAGGTCCGCACCACCGGCGAGCTGCTGAGCGTCCCGGTCGGGCGGGAACTGCTCGGCCGGGTGGTCAACCCCTTGGGCGAGCCGCTCGACGGCGGACCGCCCCTGGGCGCCACGCGCACCCGACCGTTGGAGCTGATCGCACCGGGCATCGCCGACCGGCGCCCGGTCAACCAGCCCCTGCAAACCGGCATCAAGGCCATCGACTCCATGATCCCCATCGGCCGCGGGCAGCGCGAACTCATCATCGGCGACCGCAAGACCGGCAAGACCTGCCTGGCCATCGACACGATCATCAACCAGAAGGACCAGGACGTGGTTTGCGTGTACGTGGCGATCGGGCAGAAGGAATCCACCGTGTCGCGGGTGGTGGAGACGCTGCGGCAGCACGGCGCCCTGCCCTACACCATCGTGGTGTGCTCGTCGGCGGCCGATCCGGCGCCCTTGCAGTTCATCGCCCCCTACAGCGGCTGCACCATGGCCGAGTATTTCACCTACGAGGAAAAACGCGACGCCCTTTGCGTCTATGACGATCTCTCCAAGCAGGCGCAGGCCTACCGGCAGTTGTCGCTGCTCTTGCGCCGCCCGCCGGGGCGCGAGGCGTACCCGGGCGATGTGTTCTACCTGCACAGCCGATTGCTCGAACGGGCCGTGAAGCTCTCCGACGACCTGGGCGGCGGGTCGCTCACCGCCCTGCCCATCGTCGAAACGCTGGAAGGAGAAGTGGCGGCCTACATCCCCACCAATGTCATCAGCATCACCGACGGACAGATATACCTGCGGCCGGACCTGTTTTTCGCCGGCGTCCGGCCCGCCGTGGACGTCGGCATCAGCGTCAGCCGCGTGGGCGGCAAGGCCCAGATCAAGGCCATGAAGTCGATCGCGGGGATGTTGCGCCTCGACCTGGCGGCGTTTCGGGAGCTGGAGGCCTTCGCCCAACTGGGCACCGACCTGGACCGCGCCACGCAGGCCCAACTGGACCGCGGCTACCGCATGGTCGAGATCCTCAAGCAACCGCTGCATCAGCCGCTGGACATCTTCCAGCAGGTGGTTTCCATTTTTGCCGGCGCCACCGGGCTGCTCGACGACGTGCCCCTCGACAAGGTCGCCCTCTTCGAGTCCCAGTTGCACCCGTATCTCCAGGAAAAGCACGGCCCCCTGCTGCACGAGTTGCGGGCCAAGGCCGACCTGACCGACGACCTCCGCCAGCGGCTCACCGCCGCGATCCAGGAAGGTAAACGCGGCTTCCTGGCGCGCGAGAGGCCCCAGCCGCGGCCGGGTGTCACCGGCCCCGACGGCCAGGCCCCCGCGCCCGCCAAAGGCTGATTCCCACCGCGTCCCCAGCGCGGTGCGACCTACGCACCACGCCCAGCGATGCCCAAAAGATGACCAGCCGTCGGGAAATTACCAAACGCCGTAAATCCGTCCAGAACATCCGCAAGATCACCAAGACCATGGAGATGATCGCCGCGGCCCGGATGAGCCGCGCCTTGGCCCGCGCGCTGGCGGCCAGGCCCTTTGCCGAACAACTCAGAAACATCGTCACGGTTTTGGCGCAAAGCGGCCAGACCGCCGAGCAGCCGTTGCTGCGCCGCAACGACGAGTCGCGCCGCGTCATTTTGCTGGTGCTGACGAGCAACCGCGGCCTGTGCGGCGGATACAACAGCGCCGTGTTGCGGCTGGCCCACCACCAGGCCGATGCCCTGCTGGCCGAGGGGCTCGACCTCGAACTGCGCGCCTCCGGCCGCAAGGGCATCCACGCCTTTTCCTTCACCGGCCGTCCCCCCCAGGCCCGCTACACCCAGTTCGACGACAAGGTGTCCTTCGCCCAGGTCGCCGCCCTCGCCGACGAGTTCATCGACCTCTACCAGCGGCGCGCCATCCGCCTAGTCCGCATCGTGCACACGCGTTATATCTCCTCCGCCCAGCACGGGCCCCAGACCCTGGACCTGCTGCCCCTCGAGCCGCCCCCCTCGGACGGGCCGACCCACGGCCCCAGCCTGGCCGCCGGACAGTATCTCTTCTCCCCCCACCCCGACCAACTCCTCACCGAACTCCTCCCGGCGACCGTCCGGAGCAGTCTCTTCCACTGCTTCCTCGACGCCGCCCTCACCGAGCAGATCGCCCGCCGCGCCGCCATGAAAGCCGCCACCGAAAACGCCGATCAGATGATTGACACCCTCACGCGCCTGGGCAACCGGGCCCGCCAGAGCCAGATCACCAGCGAACTGTTGGACATCATGGGAGGGGCCGAAGCCCTCACTTGAACCCAGCGGCCCCGGCCTGCCGCCCGGCTCAGGGCCCGCCACGGAGCACCACATGAACGCCAGCACCAATAAAGGAACCGTCATCCAGGTCATCGGCAGCGTCTTTGACGCCGAGTTCCCGCCGGAACACCTCCCCACCATCTACAACGCGGTGCGGATCGACGCCGAGTGCAAGGGCCACCGCCTGCAAGTTACCGGCGAGGTCCAGCAACACTTGGGCGGCGGGAAGGTCCGAGCCGTGGCGCTGGGCTCCACCGAAGGCCTGGCGCGAGGCATGGAAATCGAGGACACCGGCGCCCCGGTGACGGTACCCGTCGGCCCCGAGACCCTGGGCCGCGTGTTCAACCTGCTCGGCGAACCCATCGACAAACGCGGACCCATCACCGCCCAGCAGCATCGGCCCATCCATTCCGACCCGCCTCCCTTCACCGACCTGACGCCTCGGACCGAGATGTTCGAGACCGGCATCAAGGTCATCGACCTGTTGTGCCCGCTGGTGCGCGGCGGCAAGTGCGGCCTGTTCGGCGGGGCCGGCGTCGGCAAGACCGTCATCATCCAGGAGCTGATTGCACGCCTGGCGCGCTTCCAGAGCGGCTATTCCTGCTTTGCCGGCGTCGGCGAGCGAACCCGCGAGGGCAACGACCTCTGGCTCGAGATGCAGGAGGCCAAGATCGGCAGCACCGGCAAGAGCGTGTTGGACCAAACCGTGATGGTCTTCGGCCAAATGAACGAACCGCCGGGCGCTCGCCTGCGGGTGGCGCTGACGGCTCTGACGATGGCCGAGTACTTCCGCGATGAGACCGGCGCCGACACGCTGCTGTTCATCGACAACATCTTTCGTTTTTCGCAGGCCGGTTCCGAAGTGTCGGCCCTGCTCGGGCGGATGCCTTCCGCGGTGGGGTACCAGCCCACCCTCGGCACCGAGATGGGCCAGTTGCAGGAACGCATCACCTCCAGCTCCAAGGGCGCCATCACCAGCATCCAGGCCGTGTACGTCCCCGCCGACGATTACACCGACCCCGCCCCCGCCACCACCTTCACTCACCTGGACTCCTCGGTCAACCTCCAACGCTCGATCGCCGAAAAGGGCATCTACCCCGCCGTCGATCCCCTGGAGTCCACCAGCCGTATCCTCGACCCTAACATCGTCGGCGAACGCCACTACCGCGTCTCCCGGCGCGTGCAGGAGTCCCTGCAACGCTACCGCGACCTCCAGGACATCATCGCCATCCTCGGCGTGGACGAACTCAGCGAAGAGGACAAACTCATCGTCGCCCGCGCCCGCAAGATGGAACGGTTCCTCTCCCAGCCCTTCCTCGTCGCCGAAACCTTCACCGGCAAGCCCGGCAAGTACGTCAAGAGGGAGGAAACCATCCGCAGCTTCGAGGAACTCTGCGACGGCAAGTGGGACCACCTGCCCGAAGCGGCGTTCCTTTACGTCGGCGTCATCGAGGAGGCCGCCGAACGCGCCCAACAACTGCAAAGCCAGTAAGGTGACCTCATGCCCGGCGCCCGCACCATTCATTGTGTCGTCATCACCCCCGAAGCCCGCGTGCTCGACGAGGGCGTGCTCAGCCTGATCCTCCCCGCCCACGACGGGTTGCTGGGCGTCCTGCCCGCCCATGCCCCTCTGATCTGTCAATTGGGCCCCGGCCTGCTGCATTACACCACGGCCGACCAAGTCCGCCACGTCCTGCTCCTCAACGGCGGCTTCGCCCACCTCGGCCACGACGAGTTAGTCATCCTCACGCCCCAGGCCGTAACACGCGCACAGGCCAGCGCCGCCTTTGCCGAGCAGGAACTCCTCGACGCCCGCGCCCTGCCCGCCCATTCCTTCCAGGAAGCCGAAGCCCGCCGCCAGGCCCTCGCCCGCGCCCGACAACTCGTCAAACTCGCTGAAATGCGCGACTGAACCCCACCTGCCCCAGGCCGGATTCCTCCCGCCCCTGCTGCGCGCCCACCACCGCGGCTGGGCGCCCTGGCGGTGCAGGATCGGACCTAGCACCGGTACAGCCCCCGACGTTCGATGTGCTCGCGCACGGCTTCCGGCACCAGGTAGCGGATGGACTGGCCCCCGGCCGCCCGCCGACGAATCTCGCGGGCCGAAATATCGACCTGCGGCGTCCGCAATAAGTGCCGCCGCAGACGCTCGAGGGCCGGGGCCTCCAGCACGCCCGCCAGCCCCGCCAGGTCCCCCTCGCCGTGTCCCGGCCGCGCGGCGGCGACCACGGTGCACTCCTCCACGAGCTGCCGCACCTGATGCCAACCCGCCAACTCCGCCAGGTTGTCCCCGCCGATGAGCCAGTACAGCTCCACCCCCGGCCCATAAACCCCCCGGAAGTAACGTACGGTGTCCAGCGTGTAGCTCGGCCCCGGCCGCTCCAGTTCACAGTCCGACACCGCAAAAAGTCCGTCGCCCGCCACCGCCAACTGCGCCATCCGCAGCCGGTCCTCGGCCGGGGCCAGCCGGTCCTCCGGCCGATGCGGCGGTTGCCCCGCCGCCACCAGCACCACGCGGTCGATCCCCAACTCCGCCGCCGCCGCCTGCGCCACGATCAGGTGTCCGTGGTGGATCGGGTCAAACGTCCCGCCGAACAGGAGCACCCTATGGTTGCCGCTCATAGTAGGCCTCGAGGGCGGTGAATAACCGCCGCAGCTTCTGGGCGTCCTTCACCCCAGGCGCCGCCTCCACGCCGCTGCACACGTCGATCCCGTAGGTTTCCGCCGCCAGGGCCTCCCCCACGTTTTCCGGCGCGATCCCGCCGGCCAAAAACACCCGGCCTGGCACGCCGGCCTTCAGCCACCCCCAATCAAACCGCGCCCCGCTCCCCCCGTAAAGCCCCAGCCGAAAACCATCCAGCAGGATGAATTGCGTCCCATAACTCGCCGCACGCTCCACGTCCTCCCGCCCGCGCACCCGCACCGCCTTCAGCACCGCCACCCCCAGCGCTTCCACCGCCCGGCAATCGCCCGGCGTCTCGTCGCCGTGCAGTTGCGCTACTTCCAACCGACACCGCTCCATCACCCTTCCTATCTCCTCAACCGCCGCGTTCACGAACACCCCTACCGTCGTCACCCCAGCCGGCAAGCCCCCCACCAGAGCCGCCGCCCGCTCCGGCCGGACGTAACGCGGACTCGGCTCATAGAAATTGAACCCCAGCCACGACGCCCCCAACGCGCACGCCTGCAGCGCATCCTCCGCCCGCGTGACCCCGCAAATCTTCACCACCGCCCGCGCCATCTCGCCGTCCGTTGCGACCAACTTGGCCGCCTTCCTGCCGCCTCACGCCTCCTCGCCTGCTCCGTCTCCGTCGCGCCGGCCGCCCTCACGAGTTCGAAATCTCCACCACCTTCTCCAGCACCCCCCACGCTTGGCCGCTGCTGATGCTTTCCTCCGCCAGCTCGATGCCCTCGCTGAACCCCGCCGCCCGCCCGCTGATCATGATCGCCGCCGCCGCGTTGAACACCACCACGTCCCGCCGCGGCCCGCGCTCCCTGCTGGCCAGCATCCCCCGCGTGATGGCCACGTTATCCGCCAGGCTCCCTCCCGCCAGGTCCTCCGGCCGCGCCCTCCCGAACCCGTAGTCGCTGTAATCCGCCACGTGCCGCCTGATCTCCCCGCCGCACACTTCCACAATGTCCGTCGGCCCACAGATGGTGAACTCGTCCGTTCCCGCGCCGTGCACGATCATCGACCGCCGGGCGCCCAGGTGCCGCAGCGCCTCGCCCATGACCTCCAGCAGGTGCGGCCGCGCCACCCCGATGATCTGCATCTCCGCGTTCGCCGGGTTCGCCAGCGGCCCCAGCACGTTGAACACCGTCCGAAACCCCAACGCCTTCCGGATGGGCTGCACGTGCCTCAGCGCCGGATGATGGCACGGAGCAAACATGAAACCAAACCCGGCTTCATCAATGCACCGCTCGATCACCGCCGGCGCCGCGTCGATCTTGACGCCTAGCTCCGCCAGCAGGTCCGCCGAGCCGCACCGGCTCGTGATCGCCCGGTTGCCGTGCTTGGCCAACCGCACCCCCGCTCCCGCCGCCACCAACGCCGCCGTCGTGCTGATGTTGAACGTGCCTTGGCCGTCGCCGCCGGTGCCCACGATGTCCACCAGCGGACCGCTCTTCGGCCGCACCGGCACCGCATGATCACGCAGCGCCCGCGCCATCCCCGCCACCTCCTCCCCCGTCTCCCCCTTCGCCGCCAACGCCGTCAGGAACCCGGCGATCTCAACGTCCTGACACGCCCCCTCCAGCATCCCATTCACCGCCTGGTGCGCCTCGACGAACGCCAGGTTCCCCTTCGCCAACATCCGCTCCGTCAGTTCTCGCAACATCGCCGCTCCCTCTTGTTCCTCGCCTCGCCGGGACACGGAAAACCGCCTACCAGGGCACGCTGCCGTAAACCTTCAGGCCTTGGCGTCCTTGTGGCGCCGTCTTCCCCTCCCTCACGTCAGCAGTTCAATCGCGTTGGCAATGATCTTCAAGCCGATGTGATCCTGCAGCGTCAGAATCGACTCCGGATGAAACTGCACCGACGCGATGGGCAGCTCCCGGTGCCGCAACGCCATGATGACCCCCTCCTCCGTCCGCGCCGTCACCTCCAGGCACGCCGGCACCGTCTCCGGCCTGACGTACAGGCTATGATACCGCCCCGCCCTAAAAGGGCAAGCCACGTGGCGGAAAATGCCCGCGCCGTTGTGATAAATCTCCGAGTCCTTCCCGTGCACCGGCGTCGGCAGCACGCCCAACTCCGCCCCGAAGTGCTCCGCGATGCCCTGATGCCCCAGGCACACCCCGAACACCGCCAACCGCCGCTTCACCGCCTCGCCCACCAACTCCGGCACCCCCAGGTCCCGCGGCCTCTTGGGACCCGGCGAGATAAACACCAGGTCCGGCCTCTCCTCGTCCAAGCGGGCCGGATCGAACCCCGCCCGCAGCGTGATCACGTCCACCCCCGTCTGCCGGACGTAGTTTGCCAGCGTGTGCACAAAACTGTCTTGATTGTCCACGAATAACACCCGCTTGCCCCGGTGCATCTTGCGGCCGGGACCAGCCGCCGCCGCCGCCGCGCCGACCTTCCTGGCGGTAACCGCCGCCAGAAATGCCTCCGCCTTCAGCCGCACCTCCTGCTCCTCCTCCTCCGGCACGGAATCATACAGCAGCGTCGCCCCCGCCCGCACCGTCGCCTCCCCCTCCCGCAGAAAGATCGTCCGGATCGTCGTCCCCGTGTTCAGTTGCCCCCCGAACGTGAACAGCCCCACGCAAGCCCCGTACCACCGCCGCGGGTCCTTCTCCAGGTCCTCGATCGTCTGCATCGCTATCGGCTTGGGCGCACCCGTCAGCGTGCACGCCCACATGTGCGTCAGCAGCGCGTCGAACAGATCGTACCCCTCCCGCAGCCGACCTTTCACGTGATCCACCGTGTGAAACAGCCGCGAGTAGCTCTCGATCAGCCGCCGCCCCACCAGCTCCACGCTGCCCGCCTCGCACACCCGGCTCTTGTCGTTCCGGTCCACGTCCGTGCACATCGTCAACTCCGACTCGTCCTTCTGGCTCGTCAGCAGCCGACGTATCTGCCGCGCGTCCTCCATCGCGTCCGCACCCCGCCGCACCGTCCCGCTGATCGGACACGTCTCCACCTCCCGCCCGTCCACCCGCACGAACATCTCCGGCGACGCCCCAATCAACTGCTCCTCCCCCAGGTTGATCAAAAAATCGTACGGACTGGGATTGTGCTCCCGCACCCACGCAAACAACTCCGACGGCAAGTCCCCGCACTTCACCCGGTACGACAGCGACAACACCACCTCGAAGAAATCCCCCCGCCGGCAGCCCTCTCGAATCTGCTCCACCTTGCGCGCGTATTCCCCGGGCGCATGATCGCACACGATCGCCGTCGAACTCTCGCGCCGCACGGCGGGGAACCGCGCCCCGGTGACGGGAATCCCGGCCGTGCCCTGCCCCCCCTGGCTGAACTCATAGCTCAGCCGAAACGCCGTCTCCTTCTGGTGGTCCACCGCCGCAATCCGATCCGCCAGGAACAAATGGCAGTCCGGCCCCGCCCCGCCCCGGTCGTGCCGCAACTGAATCGGCTCCAACTGAAAGGCCAGGTCATACCCGAACGCCCCGAACATCGTCAGGTACTCATCCGCGCACCCCAACACCTCCAGCAGCCCCCGCAGCACCGAAAAAATGCTCGGCTGCCTGCTCCGCAATTCCTCCGCAAACCCCCGCGGCATCGGCCGCACGCGCCCGCTGATGACCTCCGGCCTGATCTCATACTGCTCCACGTGCTCGTTCTGCGTCACCGCCGGCGCCAACAGCCTCAACAGCACCTCTCCCCGCTCGTTCAGCGCCCCCAGCCGAAACTCCCGCCCCCGGCTCACCATCTCCACCGGCGGCGCCACGAACCCGATGTCCCACCGCGAATACCGCCCCGGATACTCGTAATCGCTGGCGAAAATGCACCCCTTCGTCTCGTCAATCCCGGCCCACACTTCCGCCAACGCCTCCGCCATGGGCGCTTCTTCCTGCACCCGCACCACCTCAATCCCGCCCTTGGTTGTGAACACGTCCCGCATCGCCGCCGCTCCTGCTCTGACCCTCCCCTCGCCCTCTTCGCTGACGCCCACAAAAAGACCGCGACCCGACTTCCGGCGTCGGGCCGCGGTTCTCGTGCACTCCACACCCAGTGGCTGCCTAGCCGCCGCGCCCGCCGCCGCGCCGCCGCCACCAGCCCCCCTTTGTTGTCACCCGCTGTCCTTCCCTAATCATCACTTGCTTCCTGCCCCGTCGCCAACTACTAGACCAAACCGCTCCCACCCCGTCAAGCGCAAAAAAACCGCCTATTCCACCCGCACGTCCTGCACGATCATCTCGACCGTCCGCTTCCCGTTGAACCGATTGATCGCCGGCTCAAACGCCACGTCGAACCGCTCCGCCCCCGCCAGCGTCTTCTCCCACTTGCCTTTGCCGAACGCCACCGCTCGCACCACGCCCCCCGCCCGCAGCTCAGCCGCCCGGTCCTCGCCCGCCGCCAGCAGCATTTGCAGGTGCTCGCCCCCCGTCCCGATCCGCCGCAAAGCCCCTGCCAGGCGCACTCCCCGCACCGCCAACACCACCGACGGATTCCCCGCCCCAAACGGCCCCAGCCGCTCCACCAGTTCCACCGTCTTGACGTTCAGCTCGCCCAGCCCCGCCTCCGCGTCAATATCCAGCCGCCTCGCCAGCGCCTCGGCCGGCAGCAGCTCCCGCGCAGTCGCGTTAAACGCCTCCCGGAACGCCTCGATCCGTTCCGGCCGCAGCGTCAGGCCCGCCGCCATCGCGTGCCCCCCAAAACTCTCCAGCAATTCCCCACACGCCGCCAGTCCCCGGCAAATGTCAAACCCCGCCACGCTCCGGCACGACCCCATCGCCCGCTCCCCCTGCACCGCGATCACCACCGCCGGCCGCCCAAAACGCTCCACCAGCCGGCTCGCCACCAGCCCCAGCACGCCCCCATGCCAACCTTCCGCCGCCACCACGATCCCCCGCCACTCCGACCCGTCCATCCCCAACGCCGCCACCTGCTCCGCCGCCGCCTCCGCCATCGCCTTCTCCACCTGCTGACGCTGCCGGTTCTGCCCCTCCAGGTACCCCGCGATCTCCCGCGCCCGCTCCGCGCTCGCCCGCGTGAACAACTCCAACGCCAACCGCGCGTGCCCCATCCGACCCGCCGCGTTCAGCCGCGGCGCCAGCTTGAATCCGATGTCCGCGCTATTCAGGTCCGCCCCCGTCAGACCCGCCGCCTCGATCAACGCCCGAATCCCCACGTCCGCGCTCGCCGCCAAACCCGCCAGCCCGTAGTGCGACAGCACCCGATTCTCCCCCACCAGCTCCACCACGTCCGCGATCGTCCCCAACGCCGCCAGCCCCGTCGCCGTCAGCAAAAACTCTCGAAACTCCGGCCGCACCTTCTCCGCCGCCGAAAACTCCTGCGCCAACGCCCACGCCAGCTTGAACGCTACTCCTGCCCCGCACAGCACCTTGCACGGGTAATCCCCCCCCGGCAAATCCGGATGCACGATCGCCGCCGCCGCCGGCAACTCCCCCTCCACCCGGTGGTGGTCCGTGATGATCAACTCCACCCCCAGCTCCCGCGCCACCGCCGCGCACCCCCGCGCACCAATCCCGCAGTCCACCGTCACCAGAAGCTTCGCCCCCTCCGCCGCCAACTGCCGCACCGCCTGCTCATTCAGCCCGTACCCCTCCTCGATCCGATGCGGCACGTACTCGCCCAGCCGCCCCGCCTCCACACCCGCCAACTGCAAACACCGCCACAGAATCGCCACCCCCGCAATCCCGTCCACGTCGTAATCGCCGTACAGTACGATCTTTTCCCCCCCGGCCGCCGCCCGTCGTATCCGTTGTACCGCCTCTTTCACCCCCGGCAGCCGCCCCGGGTCCGCCAAATCATGCAAACTCGGCCGCAAGAAGCTCCGCGCCGCCGACGCCTCGCTTACCCCCCGGTTGTAGAGAAGCTGCCCCATCAGCTCCGGCGCCCCCAACTGCCGCGCCAGCTCCACCCGCCCCGCCCACGCCGGCTTCACCACCCACTCTCGGCGCCTGGCTGTCTTCGTGCCCTGCCTCATCCGAAATACCGCACCGCGTTCCGAAAAATCGTCAACCCGTCCGGCTCCTCCACCCGCTCCCGCGTCCACCGCGGATGGTGCGTCCGGTGCACAAACCGTTCCGGGTGCGGCATCAGCCCCAGCACCCGACCCGTCGGATCGCACAACCCCGCCACATCATCCGTCGAACCGTTGGGGTTCACCGGAAACCCGCCCCAGCGCCCCTCCCGGTCCACGTACCGAAACGCCACCTGCCCCGCCGACTTCACCCGCTCCAGAATCTCCCGGCTCGCAAAACACACCTTCCCCTCCCCGTGCGCCACCGGCAGATAAATCCGCCGACCACGCTCGATGAACACGCACTGCTCCGTCCCCGGCGCCAGATACACCCACCGGTCCTCGTACTTGCCCGAATCATTCGTCGTGATCGTCGCCTGTCCGATCGTGCCGCCCTCGCTGCCGTTCGCCGCCGCCGGCAACAGCCCCGCCTTCACCAGCACCTGGAACCCGTTGCAAATACCCAGCACCAGCTTGCCCGCCTCGATGAACGTCCCCACCTCCTCCCGAAAATGGTGCACCAACTGATTCGCCAGAATCTTCCCCGCCGCCACGTCGTCCCCGTAGCTGAAGCCCCCCGGAATCGCCAACACCTGATACTCCCGCAGCAGTCCCGGCCGCTCTATCAGCCGGTTCACGTGTACCCGCTCCGCCGACGCCCCGGCCAGCCCAAACGCCTGGCACGTCTCCTCGTCGCAGTTCGTCCCCGCCGCCCGCAACACCAATACTCTCACCTGCGCCATGCTGCTCCTGCTCGTTCCGCCGCCCTCTCACGCCCCCGCGCTCGCCCCCCGCCGCCGACCTGGGGCCCCCGCGCCCGATACCGCCCCGCTCACCCTCCCTGGGCCGCACCCCCCGCCACCGCCACGCCCCGCGACCGCAGATACGCCTTCAGATCCGGGATGTCTATCAGGTGAAAGTGAAACACCGACGCCGCCAACAAGATCGTCGCGCCTGCCTCCACCGCTTGGTAAAAATGCTCGAGCCGGCCCGCGCCCCCGCTGGCCACCACCTCCGCCGACACCGCCTGCTTGATCGCCCGAATCACCGGCAGATCGTATCCCGTCCGGGCCCCGTCGCCCGCCTTGCTCGTCGGCAGAATCACGCTCACCCCGTACCCGTCCACCTGCTTGGCCCACTCGACGGCGTCGGCCCCCGTCGCCGTCCGCCCCCCGTCGATGTACACCTCGTACCCCGACGGCAATTGGCCGTTGCGGTCCACGTCGATCGCCACCGTTACGCGCTCGGGCCCGAACGCCTCGACCATCTCCCCGATCGCCGCCGGCCGACGAAACGCCGCGCTGCTCACCGACACCGCGTCCGCCCCCGCCGACAGCACCGCCTCCGCCGACGCCACGTCGCGAATCCCCCCGCCCACCGTGAACGGCGCCGTCGCCGCCTCCGCCACCCGGCGCACCACCTCCACCATCGTCCCCCGGCCTTCCACCGTCGCCGTGATGTCCAGCAACGCCAACTCGTCCGCCCCCGCCGCACAATACGCCTTGGCGCACTCCACCGGATCCCCAGCGTCGCGTATCTGCACGAAGTGCACGCCTTTCACCACCCGCCCGTTCTGCATATCCAGGCACGGCATGATCCGCACTGCCTTGGTCATCTGTCTGGTCCTTTCCGCGCGCCGCCCCCGCCCGCCGCGCCGCTCTATTGGTAGTCCCGCGTCAGCCACGCCTCCGCCTGCGAGTTCTTCACGTGCACCGTCTTCGCCGACGAAAAACGCACCACCCGCCCGTCCAGATACCCCGCGTTCAGCGACATGTCGGGGAAGATCGCCTTCCCCGCGTCGGGATAAACATAGTACGGCGTCGCCTGCCGCCCGGCCTGCGCGAACGGATGCGAGGAATACCAACTCATCTGCGGATTCGGGTAGAGCAGGTTCACGTTGCCCGTCAGATAGAACAGCGCATCCTGCGCCACCAGCGTGTTCTCGCTGCTCAGGTCCCTCGCCCCCTCGAAATGCCCCAGGCTCTTGTCCACCATGGTGGAGACGCTGTGGTTGTAACCCTGGTAACTCCACAGCAGCATGTACGTCGCATGGAGCGGCGCATAGGTCCCCGTGCGGTAAAACAAACCGTACGTCCCCAGCGCCGGCTGTCCCGACGACGCCGGCGGCCACTCCGTACGCCCGCTGATCGGCGCCAGCGTGCAGTTGAACGCCTTCACGTCGCTCAGGTAATTGCCCAAGAACTGCCCCGTATAACCCTCCACGTAATCCGCCGGCGCCCGCGCCCCCGCGATGTTCAGGTACCAATTCAATTCAAACGGCCGACTGTACTTGCCCGCCTCCGGGAACTTCACCGGCGACGGCGGCAACTTGCTCCGGTAATCCCCCGCGTACTCCACCAGACCGTGCACCAACGCCCGCAGGTTCGTGCTGCACACCACCAGCTTCGCCTGCTGCCGCGCGTTCTGCAACGCCGGCACCAGAATCGACATCAGCACCGCGATCACCGCGATCACCACCAGCAACTCCACGATCGTGAATCCCGCTTGCCGCTTCATGGCCGAACACCTCCGGCACGTGCCCTCACGGGTCGCTTCGGCGCCGCCGCCCTTCTACCTACCACCGTAGCGGCCGCTGCCAAACCTCCTTCAGCTCCGCCACCGCCGCGTCAATCACCACCGCACGCCCCTCGTCGCGGATCACCAGCCGACCGTCGTCCGTAACCCGCCCGACCTCCCCGAAACGAACCTCCCGCAGCACCTGCGCCAACGCCCCGAGCTTCTCCGGCGCCGCCTCCAGCACGTACCGGCTGGGCGTCTCACTGAACAGCACCTGGTCCGTCCGCCCCACCTCCCGACCCACCGGCACGCCGGCCAACTCGACCTCCATCCCCAGTTCCCCCGCCAACGCCATCTCCGCCAGCGCCGCCGCCAGCCCCCCTTCGCTGCAATCGTGGCACGCCGCCACCAGCCCCAACTGGATCGCCCGCGCCACCGCCCGCGCCGCCTGCGGACCCGCACGCAAATCCACCCGCGGCACATTGGCGCCCAACGCCCCGTGCACCCGATAATACCGCGACCCGCCCAGCTCGTTCCGCGTCTCCCCCACCACCACGATCACGTCCCCCGCACGCTTGGCGTCCATCGTCACGCATCGGTTCACGTCCTCCACTATCCCCAGCGCACTGATCAGCAGCGTCCCCGGAATACTGATGGTCTCGCCGCCCTCCGTCTGGAACTCGTTGTTCAAGGAGTCTTTGCCGCTGATGAATGGCGCGCCATAAGCCGTCGCACCCTGATAGCAACCCTGGGCCGCTCGTACCAAACCACCCAGCCGATCCGGCTTGTCGCAGTTCCCCCAACAAAAATTGTCCAAAAGCGCCGTCCGCCCCGGATCCGCCCCCACCACCGTCACGTTACGCACCGCCTCGTCGATCGCCGCCAACGCCATCCAATACGGGTCTAGGTCGCTGTACTGCGGACAAATCCCGCACCCGATCGCCAGCCCTCGCTCCGTCCCCGCCGCCGGCCGCACCACCGCCGCGTCCCCCGGACCGTCGTTCCCCGCACCCACCAACGGCTTCACCGCCGACCCTCCCTGCACCTCGTGGTCGTACTGCCGCACCACCCACTCCTTGCTCGCCACGTTGTAGTCCCCCAGAATCCGCTTCAGGTCCTCCGTGTAATCCCCCTTCTCCGCCAGCTCCGGCTCCGCCAGCTCCGGCGCCTCCCACACCGCCTGACGAACCGTCTGCGGCAGCCCCTCGTGCAGAAACTCCATCTCCATCTCCCCCACCACCTGGCCCTCGTACCGCAGTATCAGCCGCCGATCCTCCCGAAACCGACCGATCACCGTCGCCTCCACGTCCTCGGCCGCAAACACCGCCAGTAGCCGCTCCCGCTGCTCCGGCGGCGCCGCGATCACCATCCGCTCCTGCGCCTCGCTGATCCAAATCTCCGTGTAGCTCAGCCCCTCGTACTTCAGCGGCGCCCGCTCCAGGTCCACCTCCGCACCCAGCTCCCCGCCCATCTCCCCCACCGCGCTCGACAAACCCCCCGCCCCGCAATCCGTAATCGCCACGTACAGCCCCCCGTCCCGCGCCTCCAGCAGCGTGTCCAGCATCTTCTTTTCCGTGATCGCGTTCCCGATCTGCACCGCGTGCGAAAACAGCCTCTCGTGCTCGTGTGTCATCTCCCCGCTGCTGAACGTCGCCCCGTGAATCCCGGGCCCCCCCCGGCCCCCCCCCCCCCCCCCCCCCCGGAGGCCCCCCCCCCCCCCCCCCCCCCCCCGGCGCCCCCCCCCAGACAACCACCCACCCC
>Ga0315295_10000983_pt1 | contig 24331 bp, 22 predicted proteins | sample YL17G14_0_MG_FD_204453 | JGI IMG/M metagenome (GOLD analysis project Ga0315295, IMG submission 204453) | Sediment microbial communities from Yellowstone Lake, YNP, Wyoming, USA - YL17G14_0 | ecosystem: Environmental > Aquatic > Freshwater > Lake > Sediment | place: USA: Wyoming | collected... | reverse complement strand
TATCGCCCTCCCGGAGATGCTCAAGCGCGGCTATGACAAACACATGGCCTGCGGCGCTGTTTTGGCGGGGGGAACCCTGGGCATCCTGATTCCACCGAGCATCATGCTGATCGTTTACGGCATGATCGACAACTGCTCCATCGGGCAGCTCTACGCTGGGGCCTTCCTTCCCGGCTTCATGCTGGCGGGCATTTACATCGCCTACATCTCCATCCGGTGCGTTATCAATCCCTCCATGGGACCGCCCATTCCTGTCGCGGAGCGACCAACCATGGGGGAAAAGATCAGGACCCTATGGCCGGTCATCCCCTCGGCCATCCTGATCTTTCTCGTGCTGGGCAGCATCGTCCTGGGCATCGCCTCCCCGACGGAGGCGGCGGGCGTCGGCGCCCTGGGCGCCCTGATCATCGCCGCCGTGCGCCGGACCCTTTCCTGGAAAGGGCTCCTGGAGGCTTGCCTCCAGGCCATGCGGACATCCGCCATGGTGTTGTGGATCATGTTCGGCGCGAACATCTTCGTCGGCCTGTACATCATGCTGGGGGGAGGTGACTTCGTCCGCGACATCCTGCTGGGATCAGGCCTCGGAAAATACACGATCATCCTTTTGATGCAGGGCATCCTTCTTTTCCTGGGCTGCTTCATGGACTGGGTGGGCATCTTCATGCTGACCATACCCCTGTTCGGTCCCATCGTCCGGCAGTTGGGTTTCGACCCCATCTGGTTCGGAGTCCTGGTGGCGGTGAACATGCAGCTGTCCTTCCTGTCTCCGCCTTTCGGCTACTCCCTGTTCTTCCTCAAGGGCGTCGCCCCGCCAGAGGTATCGACGCGGGACATCTGGTGGGGCGCAATGCCGTTCTTGGGATTGATGCTCATTGGACTGTTTCTGTGTTTTATTTTTCCGGAAATCATCCTCGTCGTTCCTAGATATTTCTACCGGTAGGGATGCGGGGGCATAGCGGTTCCTGGCTTCAGCCGCCGGGGACCGCAAATCGAGGAATCGTTTCACTTTGGGATGGATAATATGATCGAACTGCCAGCCAACTTCATCTTGTTAGTCTGTGTCGGAATCGTCGCGGCCACGGGTGCCTTCATCGTCTATGGAAGCATCCGCGGTTTCCGCAATGTCCTGGTGGAAGACGAGAGCGAGGAGTGCAAGGACCACAAGTGCATCTCGGAATGACGGCTTCGCTCGGTGAACCGGGCGTCAACGTTCTAAAATAGACGGCCTGTTTTCCTCGGAGGTGAGGAATCATGGCCGCCCCAGTCGTCGTTTATTTTAAAACGGACACTGCTGAAGCTGGCCGACCGGCTTGATTTCGAGCAGAACGTTTACTTCATCCGGACGGGCGGCGGACGCCACCGCATCCGGGAGGCCCAAAGCGGCCGGAAGATGGCGTTGAGCCTACCGCTAGAATGAAAGCGGACCGGCGCGTCCCGCCGCCCGAACATGGAGTGTCCCCGAAAGGAGATTGGCATGTACAAAGTGAGCGTGATGTACCCGAACCAGAAAGGCAGCCGTTTCGATCTGGAATACTACCGCACGACGCACATGGCCCTGGTGGAAAAGCATATGAAGCCCTTCGGCCTCCTACGGGCGGAAGTCCTGCGAGGCATCTCCGGCGGCGGCGGTCAGCCGGCCCCGTACGTCTGCATCGGCAACCTCTATTTCGACTCGGCCGACGGCTATGAGAAGGGCGGCGCGGCCTCCGGCGGCGTCCTGCGCGCGGATATCCCGAATTTCACCGACGTGACACCCATACGCCAGATCAGCGAAGTTCTGACGATCGGATGATGACCGGTCCGGCATTCTGGGCATGCCAGGGCTTCTGCCCAGTCCGGTTGAACGGGTGTCAGGTTTCAGGTGTTCGGTGCCAGGCAAAGGAGGGTATAAACCCTAAAGTGATTCAACATCGCCGGCGGTCAAGCGCATACCTTCCGGGAGATGACGCCGATGATTGCGGAGATTATCCCCGGAGCCGACATTACCGTCGGCGCCGATTTGATGAAATATTCCCCGGAGGTTTTCGCCCCCCAGAAGGGCGCTTTAAACATTGACAGGGCCAGACATGAACTGGGTTACCGGCCGCAGTATGCGCTTTTCGAAGGCCTGAAAAAATACATGGAACTTTTACAGAAAGGGCGATGGCGGAAAAAACCGGCACCGGAAAGGAGGACAAGGAAGCGGGGCAACAGGAGAGGGTAATCCATTGGATTTTCCCAAGGGGATTTTTGTTAAAAATGGAGGAGCCGATATGCCTAAGCAAGAAGGATCGAGAAGAAAAGCGTTGGAAATGGCTTTGCGGGGATCGATACGGTGTGTGGGGGTGGCGGTTTTTTCTGTTCTATTGTGTCTTTTGCCCTGGTCTCCAGCCATTAGCGCGGATAAGCCGTTTGTCATCAAGTTGGCCCATGTCCATGTGCCCGAGCATCCGACGTCTATAGGTTGCCTGCAATTCAAGAAGCTGATCGAGGAGCGGACGAAAGGGCGGGTGAAGATTGAGATTTACCCGGGCAGCCAGTTGGGGAGTGAACGGGAGCTTTTTGAAGCGGCGATGATGGGGACCTTGGAGATGGGGGCGATCTCGTCGTCGGTTATTGCGTCGTTTACACGGGAGTCGGGGATATGGGACCTTCCCTTCCTGTTCCGGGATAGCGGCCATGCCTATCGGGTGATGGACGGACCGATTGCGGAAAAGGTGAACGGGATCGCTTTGAATAAGACGGGGGTCCGGTTCATCGGCTATTTCGAGAACGGCTGGCGACACATGACCAACAAGGTGCGCCCCATCAACAAGCCGGAGGATCTCAACGGGTTGAAGATCCGGTCGATGACGGCGCCGGTGATAATGGAGGCGATCCGGTCTCTGGGGGCCAATCCGGTTCCCATCGCCTGGGGGGAGGTTTATCTGGCGCTGCAGCAAGGCGTGGCGGACGGGCAGGAGAATCCGCATGTGAACACCTACGGGGCAAAGCTCTACGAGGTGCAGAAGTATGTGTCCTTGACCGGCCACGTCTACACCGCGCACGTGCTTTGCATCAATGATAAATTTTATAAGAGCCTTCCGGATGATATCCAGAAGCTCATTGTAACGACCGGAAAAGAGGTGATCGATCAGGCCCGCGAGACGGCGCAGGCGCTGAATTCGGATTTTTTGAAGAAGCTTGTCGAGAAGGGGATGATCGTGAACACGCCTCCCGATATGGCGCCGTTCAGGGCCAAGGGGAAGGTCGTCTATGAGAAATTTGCCCCCCAGGTGGGGGGGATGAGTCTGATCAACGAGATCATCAATACCAGGTAGCCTTTTGGGGAAACGGGGAGGGCTTCGCATGATATGGGAAGCCCTCCCCCTTAAACGTCGGGGGGCATCTCATGCCGGAATATTCCAAGGCAGTGACGAAAGTGTTTCACGGGATAGAGATATTCACGGGTCTGTTGTTGTTGAACGCCACATTGGTGATCGGGTTACAGGTCTTTCTCCGATATTTGTTCGATTATTCCTTTGCATGGACAGAGGAACTCTGCCGTTTTTTCATTGTCTGGATGGTATTCATCGAAGCGGGAGTGGCTCTGGCCTACGGTCTGCATACGGTTGTGGAGATCAATCTGGACTGGCTTCCGATTCCCCGGATTTGGCTGAATCTGCTGGCGAAAGCCATCATGGTCTTTTTTCTTGCGGCTACCCTATACTTTGCCCGTCCCTTTTTTTTGTCGGGACTCATCCAGGTTTCGGCGGCGATGGAAATCCCGATGATGATCCCCTATGCGGGGATGTTTATCGGGATCGCCTTCATGATCATCGTTCTGATCTTTTTTGTTCCACTGAAAAAAGGGCTGTGAGATCTCAAAAGGGGAGGGATAGATGGTTACGCTACTGGTAATGGTGTTTCTTGTTTTTCTTTTTTGTGTCCTGATCCGGATCCCCATCGCCTTTGCGATGGGGGTATCCATCCTCTTTGCCAGCATGATCAATGACCGGATACCGATGGTGATTATCACGGCGAGGATGTTTGCGGGAATGGATTCCTTTCCCATGATGGCGGTCCCGTTTTTCCTTTTGGCGGGCAACGTGATGAACGCCTCGGGGATGACCGACCGGCTGTTTGTCTTTTCCAACTGTCTTGTGGGTCACCTCCGGGGAGGGCTCGGGCATGTGACGGTGGTTGCCAGCATGATCGTGGCCGGGATGTCGGGGTCGGCGCTGGCCGAAGCCGGCGGGTTGGGCATCGTTGCGATCAAAGCCATGCGCGACAGGGGGTACGACGGTCCGTTCAGCGCGGCGCTGATGGCTTCGGCCGCTACGATTGGGCCCATCATCCCGCCGAGCATCCCGATGATCGTCTTCGGCGCGATGGTCGGCGTCTCCACGGGAAAACTCTTTTTGGGGGGAATTATCCCCGGAATAATGATGGGTCTTTCCCTGATGACCATCGTCTATTTTTACGCGAAGAAGCACAATTACCCGGTGGAACCGCGGGCGAAAATCAGTCAGATCCTCATCGCCTTCAAGGACGCCATTTGGGCCCTGTTTACGCCCGTGATCATCCTGGGAGGCATCATCAGCGGGATGTTCACCCCCACCGAAGCGGCGGCGGTGGCGGCGCTGTACAGCCTCTTCATTTCGGTTTTTGTGTACAGGAGCATGGGGTGGAAGTCCTTCTGGGGAGTGCTTCGGGAGACGACACGGTTTACGGCGGTGATCATGCTGATCATCGCCATGGCCAATGCTTTCGGCTGGGTCGTGGGTCTGACGCAGCTTCCTTCGCTGGTGGCCGAGTATATGGGGACATGGAATAAATGGGTCGTGATCGCAGCAATGAACATCCTGCTGTTGATCTTGGGCTGCCTGATGGAGGCCATGGCCATTTTACTGATCGTCACCCCGATCTTCCTGCCGATGATGATGAAGATTGGGGTGGACCCCGTCCATTTCGGGGTGTTCATGATCCTGAATTTGATGATCGGGCTGCTGACCCCGCCGGTGGGGTTGTGCGTTTATCTGGTGAGCAAGGTCGCCGACATCCCCACGGTTCCCATTTTTCGGGCGTGCGGCAGGTTCCTGGTCCCGCTGATCGTCGTGCTTATCTTGATATCCTATTTCGATCAGCTGGTCCTGTTCGTGCCCAATCTCGTGCTGGGAAAATGATGACGAAGTCTCGGCGCTGCCGGTGTACTCACAGATAAATGCGGCAGAATAGCTGTAAAAAATGATGATGGATTATCAACATCGGGCGCGATAGAAAGGAGAAAGAAATATGAGTGTTGAAACTGGAGATAAGCAAACGTATGTCACGGAACTTTTCTCACGTGCAAGAAAAGCTCAGGCAATAGCTGATGATTTTTCTCAAAGAAAAGTGGATGAGCTGGCTGCAGCCATCGTTTATTCCCTTTCCAGGGAGAAGACAGCTCTCGACATTGCCCAACTGGCTTTGAAGAGACCGGCATGGGAAAAGTTGAATCCAAGTACTCAAAATTAGCCAAGAAAATGCCCGGGTGCTTTCATAACGTGAAAGACCAAAAAACGGTAGGCATTATTGAGTATAATCGTGAAATGGGCATAACCAAAATTGCAAAACCGGTAGGGGTTATTGGTGCGCTTATGCCCGTCACCAACTGCGAGGCGACGCCGGTATTCAAGGGTATGCTGGCTCTGAGAGGTAGAAATGCTGTTGTCTTCGCACCGCATCCGAGAGGCGAGAAAACAACCAACAAAGTAGTTGAAATCATGAGGAACGTGTTGGAGAAAAACGGTGCTCCCGCAGATCTCTTTGTATGCGTAGAATCGCCCTCAATCGAAATGGCAAAAGAAGTTATGCGTCAATCTGACTTAATCATGGCAACGGGCAGTGGTGATATGGTCAGGTCAGCCTATAGCTCCGGTAAACCGGCATACGGTGTAGGAGCGGGTAATGCGCCGATCATTGTGGATGAAACCGCCGATATTCCGGATGCGGCCCGGAAAATCAAAACAGGGAAGATAGGCGACAACGCCTCTGGCTGCTCGGCGGAGAATTCATTGATCATCCAGGAAGGGATTTATGATCAACTTCTTGATGCTCTGAAAAAAGAAGGTGGCTATCTTGCCTCCATGGATGAAAAAGAAAAGCTGAAAGCTGCCATGTGGCCCGATGGCAAAATCAACAGGGATATTGTCGCCCAGCCTACATTGAGAATTGCTGAAATAGCCGGAATAAAGATACCGGAGAGCACAGCTTTTATTATGGTCGAAGAGGAAGGAATAGGGAAAGGCTATCCTTTTTCGGGAGAAAAGCTTTCCCTGGTATTGACTCTCTATAAATATCGAAGCTTTAAAGAGGCGATAGAAAAGGTGAATGCCATTACCGATTACTCGGGTCGGGGACACTCGTGCGGAATCCACTCCTTTGACAGAGAACGAATTTTGGAATTAGCTCTTCATACTCGCACGAGCAGGGTGACAGTTCGACAGCCCCACGGTGTTGCAAACAGCGGAACCTGGTATAACGGCTTATCCTTTACCTTTTCTCTCGGGTGTGGAATATGGGGTGGAAACATAGTCTCGGAAAATATAACCCAGAAACATTATATTAATGTGACCCAGCTCGCTGAGCCGATTGATCGTACAGAACCTCCGGAAAGGGAAATCTATGGTGATCTTCTAAAAAATGTCACTTTATAGTTGTTGAGTGCCACGACATCGTGGACGGATTTTCGTGCTAGGACATCAGGTAACTTCGTTTATATTGCAAAGGAGATTTCTTTATGCTTCTCGCCGGAATTAAAATAGTAGACTTGAGCCGCATACTTGCCGGTCCGTTTTGCACCATGATTCTTGGAGATATGGGAGCGGAGGTGGTAAAGATCGAACCTCCGGTGGAAGGCGACCCCCTAAGAGGACAGGGCGCTATCAAGGATGGTTTGAGCTATTACTACGCTTCGTTCAATCGCAATAAAAAATCGATCACTCTTGATCTATACTCTGAAGAAGGTAAAGAAATCCTTGCCTCGCTGATACGCCAGAGTGATGTTGTGGTGGATAACTTTCGCCCCGGCGTTATGACAAAAATGGGATTCTCCTATAAACGTCTTCAAGAGTTAAACCCGGGCGTCATATACTGCGGTATCACGGGATTCGGGGCTACCGGGCCATACAAAGATCGGCCGGCATTTGACTTTATCATCCAAGCGATGAGTGGATTTATGAGTCTAAACGATAAAGAGGGTACAGAGCCGATGCGGGCTGCACCACCTATCAGCGACTTGATCGCTGGCCTCTATGCGGCACTCGGTATCGTTGCTGCTTTGTCCAACAGGATGAAGACAGGCAAAGGAGAGGAAGTTCAAATATCGATGATGGATAGCCTGATCAGTTTTCTTGGTTTCATGAGTACCAATTTTTTTGCCACTGGCGCTTTACCCATCAGGACAGGGAACGATCATGCTATCGTGGCTCCATACGGAATCTTCAAGGCATCGGATGGGGATGTCGCGATTGCACCAAGCAATGATCAAATCTATAAAAAATTTGTTGCGGCCCTTGGGCTCACTCACCTAAACGATGACCCGGATTTTGCAACGAATGATCAGCGCATGATCAACCGCGAGAGGATAAAAGCAATCGTCCAAGGGAAGATAGGAACAAAGACGCGTGACTACTGGGTCGATTATTTAAATCGAGCAGGAATTCCTTGCGGAATAATAATGAACTTGAAAGAGGTGTTCCAAGATCCTCAGGTTTTGCATCAGGAAATGGTTTTGGAAGTAGAACATCCTGGGCATGGAAAAGTCAGGATGACTGGATTTCCGGTTAAGGTTGGCTCATCTCCATGCAAAATTCGCCTGCCGGCGCCAAGATTAGGCGAGCATACTGAAGAAATCCTTAAAAGTCTCAACTTTAATCAAGAATCAATCAAAATACTTCGCGATAAAGGGGTGATATAAATTTGGGTCATTGGTGTAGTCCAAAATATGTTAACTCATTTTACGAATTTTATACGAGGCGATGCATGTTGCAGAAAAGGAGAGGCGATGAGAGAGGCCGAAGTCCAAATCGTTGAAGTTGGTCCCAGAGACGGACTGCAGAATTTGAAGGAGTTCGTCGAAACCGAGAAGAAGATCTCGTTGATTAAACGCTTGGCAGAATGCGGGCTACGAGAGATTGAAGTGGGTGGCTTTGTTCATCCCAAGGCAATTCCTCAATTTCAGGATATAAAAGAGATGGCCGGAGGTCTCCTTGGTATCAAAGGAGTCACGTTGATGGCCCTGGTTCCCAACCTGAAGGGTGCAGAGAACGCTGTCCAAAGCGGTATCAAGAAGATTGTATTCGTATTTTCCGTCAGTCGATCTCATAATATGAACAACGTGAAACGGACACCCGAAGAGTCCCTTGAAGAATTACAGAAGATCAAGGAATGGTCATCTTCTCAGCCGGATGTTGAGGTGCGCGTGAATCTGGCGACCGTTTTCGGCTGTCCCTTCGAAGGGAACGTAAAAAACGAAGATGTTTTCCGCTGTATTGAGGGAATCGGGAAAATCGGGATGTCCGAAATAACCCTATGCGATACTGTTGGTTATGGAAATCCAAGACAAGTCGAAGAAATCACCAGTACATGCCTGAAAGAATACCCCCGGATCATTTTTGGTGTTCACTTCCACAACACGAGAGGTTTGGGGTTGGTCAATAATCTTGCTGCATACAAATCGGGGATTCGATCCTTTGATTCCTCCATCGGCGGATTGGGCGGATGTCCGTTCGCCCCTGGGGCTTCAGGGAATGTGGCCACGGAAGATGCGGTATTCATGTTCAGCGAGATGGGGATTGAGACGGGAGTAGATATTGACCGTCTCTTGAAAACATCACAATATCTTAAAGAGATATTGCCCGATGTTCCTTTAACCAGCGCCCTGTTCCGGGCTGGATTACCGGTACAGACTGGTTCGGCCTACTGTCATTGAGGCGAAAGTGAGGACGGCATGAGGATCGAATCTATACGGCACAAGGGAGTCACGGGAATCAACCGGGGTATCGGCCTTATGTCTCCGAGGGGGTGCTGAATGCCTTTCAAGAAATGTTTAGAAGTGGTTTTTCAGGTCATTACAGCGTTCCTGATGATTTCCATAGTGTTTCTGACACTGCTTCAGGTCGGCAGCCGGTATGCGTTCGACGCGGCTATTCCATGGACCGAGGAACTCGCGCGCCTTGCCCTCGTCTATATCACTTTCTTCGGATCCGTCGTTGCTTACCAGCGCCGCGAGCTCCTCCGGATTGATGTATTGGTACACACGCTCCCTGTAGGATTGCGCAAATGGCTTGACGTTGCCATCGGTCTGGCCTCAATGCTGGTGCTGGGTGTGGTGGTATGGCAGGGCGTTCCTCTGGTGATCAAATTCTGGCCCCTTCTCTCCGCGTCCTTGGAATGGCCCGTGGGAATATTCTATTTTCCCGTTGGATTCTGCTGTTTTGTCTTGCTCATCTACACCACCGTAGATGTGGTGGCCGCGGTTCGTGGCACCGGTGATCGGGAAACGCCCGATACAACTCAGGAGGTGTCGCGATGATGCTGTTTATGCTCTTTGCCGTGATGATGTTCCTCATGTTCCTTGGGATGGAAATTGGCCTCGCCATGGTGGCCAGCAGCCTGCTGTATCTGTTGTTTAACCTTTCCGGCGCCCTGGCGCTTCCGCTTACCGTGATCCCGCAAAAGATGTTGTATGGGGTCGACTCCTTTGCGCTGCTTGCGGTTCCGCTGTTCATGCTTGCCGGCGAATTGATGTCCGCCGGCGGTATCACCACTCGGATTGTACGGTTTGCCACCTCGCTGGTGGGGTGGGTCACAGGTGGGTTGGCTCACGTCGTTGTCGTCGTGAACATGATTATGGCCGGCATGTCGGGGTCTGCCGTCGCGGATGCCGCCGCCACCGGCTCCGTGCTCATTCCGGCCATGGTCAAAGCCGGCTTTCCTCCCGCATTCGCTGCCGCAATAACCGGGGCAGCGTCTACCATCGGTTGCATCATTCCACCCAGCATCCCGTTCGTGCTGATCGGAACAATCGCACAGGTTTCAATCGGCAGACTCTTTCTGGGTGGGGCGGTACCGGGGATTATCATGGGCCTTTTTCTGATGGTTGCGGTCTATTTCGTGGCGAAACGGGATGGATACGCAGTGGAGAAGCGACCGACCCTGCGTCAAATCCTGGCGGACTTCTGGCCTGCGATTCCCGCCCTCTTCATGCCCATCATCATCATGGGGGGCATTTTGACCGGGATCACGACCCCAACCGAGGCTGCGGTGCTGGGCGTGGTATATGCGGCGTTTCTATCCGTCGTCATCTACCGGGAACTTTCCCTCCGCGACCTCTACCGGATCTGCTGGCGGATGGGAAGTTCGACGGCAGCCATCATGATCACCATCGCCGGCGCCACGCTTCTCGGCTTCGTTGCCACAGCGGAGCAGATGGGGCCCAAAATGATGCAATTCTTCCTGTCCGCCGGCGACAATCCCTATGTCCTGCTTATGATTATTAACGTGGCCCTGCTGATCCTGGGATGTGTGCTGGAGCCCGTGCCCATCATCTTGCTTACGGTCCCAGTCTTCTTTCCGGTGCTCATGAAGCTGGGACTGGACCCGATCCACCTGGGGGTTGTCATGACCCTGAACATTATGATCGGCATGATCACACCGCCCGTCGGACTCAATTTGTTCGTCACGGCGGCCATCGCGAAAGTCCCCGTCATAGCGGTGGCGCGGAATTCGTTCGTTTTCATTTTAGCATTACTCTTCGTGCTGGGACTTATAACTTATGTGCCACAGATCGTGCTCTGGTTGCCGAACTTGGTTTTTGGGAAGTAGCCCCGAGCGCTGCGGATCGACGGCGACGGGTTTCGTTGAAGAAAGGTGCGGACTCGTCAGGGAGATGCGGGTTCAGGGAAACCGGCAGGTTTTTCCGTACCATGCATTTTAACGGTTTCATGAGAAAGGAGAAATGAGTATGAAAAAACGAAGTGCTATCATTGTTGCGGCGGTCGTTCTGGCCTTAGCGGGCATGTTTTCAGGGCCTGTCTGCGTCGCGGCGGCCACGGGGCCCGTGCTGGAATTCAAGTTTGCCGAAGTTCAACCCGCGCAGGGCATTTACGGCCGCTATGAGGTCAAGTTTGCGAAGCTGGTTGAGGAGCGGACGGGCGGTGCGGTGAAGGTTGCCGTATTTGCGGGGGGCTCCCTGGGGGGCGAAAAAGACGTGATGGAGGGGTTGCGGTTGGGGTCGGTCCACATAGGACTGATGGGGCTCACGCAGATGTCCTTTCTGGACATGATCTGGGGACCCTACGTGTTCCGGGACAACGACCACGCCCGCAAGGTGCTCAATGGTGAGATCGGGCAGAGCTGGAAAAACCGGGTGCTCAAGGAGAGCGGCGGCCTGCGGTTGATAGACTACGTCTATTTCGGCCCCCGCCAGCTGACTACCAAAAACACCGTGGGCAAGACTCCGGCTGATTTGAAAGGAATGAAGATCCGTGTGATGGAGGCCCCCATCTATATTGCCACCTGGAAAGCCCTGGGTACAAACCCCGTCCCCATGGCGTACACCGAGTTGTTTACGGGATTGCAGCAGGGCACCATCGACGCGCAGGAAAACCCTCTGGAATTGATCGTTTCCAATAGCTTTTACGAGGTACAAAAGTATGTTGTGCTCACAAACCACGTGCGCGGCTTCCGATTTCTTTTGATGAACGATGCGGCATTCAACAAGATGTCGAAAGACCAGCAGAAGATCTTCATGGATACGTGGGAGGAGATCTCAAAAGAGATCGAGCAGGAGTACATCGCCAATGACCAGAAGTTCATCGATACCCTGAAGAGCAAGGGCATGACGGTCGTGCAGCCTGACGCCAATGCCTATCGGGAAGCGACGAAGAATGTCTGGAAGTCGTTCATGCCAAAGGCATGGGGAGAAGGCGTCTACGAGAAGGTGCAGGCGGTAAAGTAAGGAACACCGGCAATCGGGAGAGACCGTCGGCTTTGTCGACGGTCTCTCCTGGATGGGGAGCCGCATGGCTCGTTGTGTCCTTGCAGCGGGCTTCCATCTCCAGGCCTTCGACCACTCCAGCGGCGTCATACGGGAAATCGTTGCGGCGGGCATCCGGTCCGCTAGCAACGAAAGCTGCGCCACCATGGGCGACGTGGTGATCAGCTTATTACCCAACAGTGAAGTAAGAGGTGTCGAACCTCGGTCAGTGGTCTGAACAGAGGCTGGGCTCAGTACGGCGAGCCAAGAAGGAACGATGATGGGAAGTCTTGTCATACACCCCCTGCACCTGGGGACGATTGGTCGGGACAAATCGATCTTCACATACCTGAAGAATACAGGGACACAGATCGAGGCGCCGCTCCTGGCCTGGTACATCGGAGGCGGGAAGCATCACATTCTCGTCGATACGGGAGGCCATGACCCTGAGGCAACAGAGTTGCATGGGCCCTACAGACGGGAGCCGGATCAAGACCCCCTGAGTCAACTCGCGGCTTTGGGCGTCCGTGCGGAAGACATCGACGTGGTGATCCTCACGCATCTGCACTGGGATCACGCAACCAACGCCCACCTGTTCCCCCGGGCCCGTATTTACGTACAGCGACGGGAACTCCAATATGCGGTGGCACCCCTTGCACCGCATCGGTGGGCCTACGAGGCGTACCCGCCGGTGCCCTTGCACTCCGACCGGTACAAGGTCTTGGACGGCGATGCCGAGATCGCCGACGGGGTGCAGGTGTACCTAACTCCGGGCCACACCCCGGGGCTGCAAGGCGTGGCGGTTCATGCGGCGGATACCGTCTACTTCCTTGCCGGTGACAACGTCCCGCTCGCTGAGGGGTGGGAGGCGAGACAGGGCTATGGAACGATGCCCTGTCCCGACGCGATCCATGCTGTCCACATGGATCTGGAAGTCTATCTGGCTTCATTGAGACGGATCGAGCGCTTGGGGGATGTCATCATTCCAAGTCACGACTGGAAGGCGTTGGAGCGGCGTGAATACCGGTAACGGGCATATATGGACCGGCAATGCGGCTTTATCAACGCCATACTCCATACAGATGCCGGTTTACAGGAGAAATCGAGGGGTCGGCGAAAAGGAAGTGACGAATTTGATTGTAAAGAGGTATCGCGGATATTGCCCTTTTGGACCCATCGCTGACCCTCTCCTGTCCGCCCAGGGTCACAGCGGTCTGCGGTATGGATGCATTTGGCCATGCCATTGAATCTTTCACATCCGTGAATGCAAGCCCCATGACCGAGCCTTTCACAATCGAGGCCATTCGTCTGCTTGGGAAATATATTCTTCCTGCGTTTGGAAACGGCGACAACATCGAAGCCAGAAAGGCGATGGTTTTGGGAAGTCATTATGCCGGAATCGGGATTGCGAATGCCAAATCGGGCGCCGTCGGTGCATTGTCTTATCTGTTGAAGGAAAGTACCACGTTATCCATGGGATCAGCAATTCACTCTTGATGCCCGCCATCGTCCGGTACAACGCGGTCGCCGATTATGAAAAATTCGAGGATATTTGCGACGCGTTGGGATTGAATTACTGCCCGGGAAAGGATGCTGCGGAAAGCGTGGCACAGTTCATCACTGAATTGACTACGATATTTAAATTCCCGCAGAAGCTCCGCGATATCGGCGCAAAGAAGTCGGACCTGAGGGCCTTTGCAGAGGATGCATTCGGCCGACAGAGAATCCTGATCAACAATATGAGAAAACTGGATCTGAACGACATCATGAGTATTTACGAAGCGGCATTCTAAGCATTCCAGGTCCCGGGGGGTTCCGTATGAGCGATGGCTATATGCACAGGATTTTGATCGTGGATCTCACCAGCGGGGAGTGTTCCATTCGAAGCACCGGCCCGCAGAAAGAAACTTTTAGAAAATACCTGGGAGGAACCGGCCTTGCGGCAAAATACCTCTACGGGGAATTAAGGCCCGGGACAGATCCATTGGGACCCGAGAATGTGCTGATTTTTATGACGGGTCCTTTCTGCGGCACACCCATTCCCTGTTCGGGCCGGCACACCGTTGCAGCAAAATCGCCGTTGACCGGTTTTTGGGGGGAATCCGATTGCGGCGGCCACTGGGGGGTGATGTTGAAAAAGGCCGGATTCGACGGCATCGTCATCCGGGGGCAGGCGGAACAACCGGTTTATCTATGGATACAGGATGGGAAAGTCGAAATCCGGGAAGCGAGGCATCTCTGGGGCATCGATACGTATGATATTTATGATGTCGTTCGAAAAGAAACCGAAAAAAATGCCGAGATCGCTTCGATCGGAATTGCGGGCGAAAATTTGGTCCGTTTTTCGGTCATCATGACGGACGGTAAGGACGGAAGGGCTTCCGGACGCACGGGAATGGGAGCCGTCATGGGCTCCAAAAGGTTGAAGGCCGTTGCGGTCCACGGCACTGGAAAAACCGAAATATACGACAGAAAAAACCTTGTTGCCTCCATTCGCGGTGTAACCCCCAATTTAATCAAGGGAACCGCAGGGCTTTCCAATTTTGGTACCTCCGGCGGTGTCGTCAATATTGAAAAACTGGGGGATCTGCCCATCAAAAACTGGCAGGAGGGAAGCTGGTCCGGTGCTGCGGATATTTCGGGCATGAAACTGGCGGAAACGTACCTGACCGGGAAATACCACTGCGCCTCCTGTCCTATTGGTTGCGGAAGGGTCGTTGCAATCACCGAGGGGAAATATTCGCCTGTCCTTGGCGCCGGTCCGGAATATGAGACGGTCGCCGTATTCGGTGCACTGCTCCTCATCAATGATCTGGCAGCCATCTGTATGGCCAATGAATTGTGCAATCGATACGGTATCGACACATTGTCCACGGGAGGTGTGATCGCCTTTGCCTTTGAAGCTTATGAAAGGGGTTTCCTGAGTACGGATCAAACCGGCGGAATAAAGTTAGAGTGGGGAAGTCCCGATGTCATGCTGCAGTTGATTCACTGGATTGCAGAGCGTGAGGGAATCGGGGCGCTTCTGGCGGAAGGGGTTAAGATCGCATCCGAGAAACTGGACCCTAAATGCAAGGAATTTGCAATACATGTCAAGGGTCTGGAGCCATCCATGCACGATCCTCGGGCTCATAATGGGCTGGCCGTGCTCTATGCGGTATCGAATGTGGGGGCAACGCATAATCAAGGAATGACCCACAATTTCGAAAAAGTGCTGACCTGTCCTGAAATGGGTTTGACCAAACCGCCTGATCGTTTTGCCGTGGAGGGCAAGGGAATCGTTGCTGCAAAAACCGAAGATTTCATGTCGCTTTGCGATTCATTGAAGATCTGTAAATTCGTGTTGTTCGGCGGGGTATCGTTAACCGATCTGTGCCAGTGGTTAAACATGGTTACAGGATGGGATATCTCCCTGGAGGAACTGATCAAAACAGGAGAGAGGATTACCAATCTCAAAAGACTGCACAATATCCGCTTTGGCTTGAAAAGGGAGGATGACGGACTGCCCAGGCGATTAACGGCCGAGCGGAGAGGAACGGGTGGATCGGCCGACAATCTGCCCGACATAAACACCATGCTGAAAGAGTATTATGAATATCGGGGATGGTCGGATTCGGGCTTGCCGCTTCCGGAGAAAATCAAGGAACTGAACTTGGAAACCATTTAACCATTTAGGAGATCTTATGAAACGCTATCGAAGTATGCTTTTTGTACCGGGAACGGACCGGAAAAAGATCGACAAGGCGCTCGCCTCGAATGCCGATTGCATCATTCTGGATCTGGAGGATGCAGTGGCCCTGTCCGAAAAGGAGTCGGCTCGGATCATGGTTCGGGATGTTTTGAGGGAACGGCAGAACAGGCAGATCTATGTCCGGATCAACAGTATCGACACCCCTTTTTGTTATATGGACTTGACCACGATCATTGAGAGCCGGCCCACGGGGATCATGCCACCGAAGGTGGAATCGGCAGATCATATCAAATGTATCGATTGGCTTATCGGCCAATTGGAGAGAGAGGCGAAGATACCCGCAGGTCAGATCGAAATGGTCCCGATCATCGAAACGGGAAGCGGCGTGATTCATGCTGCTGACATTGCGGGTGCGAGCAGCCGCCTGAAGTGCATCGCCTTCGGCGCGGTCGATTATACCCTGGACATCGGGACAAAGCTCAGCCGGGAGGGACATGAGCTTTTTTATGCGCGCGCCCATATTGTTGCGGCGAGCCGCGCAGGCGGCTGCGAACAGCCGATCGATACGGTCTATCCAAACTTCCGCGATGCGGAGGGATTGAAAAGGGAAAGTGAATTCGTCAGGAATCTGGGATTCCAGGGGAAGATGGTCATTCATCCGGATCAGGTCGGAATCGTTCATGAGGTATTTTCGCCGACGCAGGAGGAGCTGGCTTATGCCCGGAAGGTGGTCGAGGCCTTCGAAGCGGCGGAAAGGCAGGGGATTGCTTCCGTCAATCTGGATGGGAAAATGATCGACTATCCCGTGATGAAAAGGGCCAGGCAACTGTTGGAGATCGGGAATGCATAGCCGTTTTCCGGTTTGCTGATTGCAGCACGCCACATTCATTCTGAAAGGAATCACATCTATGGCAAGGGAGCTGAACGGTCTTCGGGTAGTGGAAGTGGGCGGCGCTGTGGCCGTTCCGGTTGTCGGAATGCTGATGGGCAGTTGGGGCGCCGATGTGATTCACATCGAACCCCCCGGCAAGGGAGACAATTGGCGGTATGTCCTGGAACAGGGGATGGCCGGGTGGGCAAAACCTCACCCGGTGAACTATTACTGGGAACATGCCGACAGGAATAAAAAGAGCCTCGCCCTGAATATGGGTTCCGCAGAAGGCCAAGCCATTTTGCATAAGCTGATCGCATCGGCCGATGTGTTTTTAAACAACCTGAGACCCTATGAAATGAATAAATTCCATCTCACCTATGAGATCTTATCCAGAATCAATCCAAGAATTATCTACGCCAACCTGACCGGTTATGGACAAAGGGGGCCTGAAAAAGACACCGGCGGCTATGATTCGGTGGCTTTCTGGGCGCGCAGCGGCGTGATGGATCTGATGCACGACGAGCACACCGCCCCCAATATTTCGCGGCCGGGCTATGGCGACAACATTACGGCATTAAGTCTGCTGGCCGGCATCATGTCCGCATTGTACATCCGGGAGAAAACCGGTGTTGCGCAGGAAGTGGAGATATCTCTGTACAATACGGCGGTATGGGCCCTTGGATTCGATATATCCGGCTGCCTGATCAGCGGCGAAGAGCCCGTGAGGCCCCAGCGCAGCCGGATGGGAAATCCGGTTCGCAATGTCTATCAGACAGCCGATCAGCGCTGGATCATGCTGGGAATGACCAATGCCCAGCATTACTGGCCCCAATTCTGCAAAGCCATTGCACACCCTGAATTAGAAACAGATCCTCGCTTTGCCACCTATGCTGCACGGTTTGAGCATCCGGGAGAACTGGTCAAAATTTTGGACGACGTCTTTTTAGGTAAAACCTTTGAGGAGTGGATACAAGTTTTGAATCAGGCCAAAATTATATGGTCTCCCGTAACGACACCCCTGGAAGTTACACGAGACGAACAGGCGCTTGCCAATGACTTTTTTGTCGAGTGGGATCATCCAGATTACGGGAAAATAAAGGTCCTGAATAATCCAGTCAAATTGTCGAAAACAAAAGCGGAGAATACGATGCGTGCCCCTGCGCTGGGAGAGCATACCGATGAGATATTGCGGGAACTGGGTTACGAAGAGGATGAGATCAACATGCTGCGGGGAAAAGGGACTGTTGGTTAAAAGGAGGCTGTATGTCAGATAGCAGGCTAGAGACAAATCTCCCATCGGAAGGGAGAAGCGGTTCCGGAAACCGATCCCATTCCCGATCGGGACAGGCCGATGCCAAAAAGATCCTCCTGCATGCACTCGAAAGCGTGTTCCCCGAATCGGCCCTGCGGCGCCATGTCAACTTTGACAATGAGACACTTCTGCTGACGGTGGATGGCCGGAAGTACAACCTTGCCGACTTTGAAAAGATATTCGTTGTCGGAGGCGGGAAGGCCGGCAGACGGACCGGCGCCGAATTGGCAGCGATCCTGGGTGACCGGATTACAGCCGGTGTGCTGAACGTTTATCAGGATCAGGCCGGGGAACCCATTTCCAACAAGCTGAGGCTTACCGCGGCCAACCATCCTGTGCCGAACGAGGCGGGAATGGAAGGCGCAAAACAGATGGTGGCGCTTTTGAAAAGCGCCGATTCGAAAACCCTGGTGATTGCCCTCATCTCCGGCGGCGGCTCTTCCCTGATGGCCCTGCCGGTGGAAGGGGTCAGTCTCGAAGATTATAAGGCGATCAGCAATCTGCTGCTGACGGTGCCTGCGACCATCGATGAAATCAACTCGGTGCGGAAGCATTTCGATCCGCTCAAGGGCGGCGGAATGCGCAAATTTGCCAAGGACGCCGGTGGTTTTGTTTCCCTGGTTCTCTCCGATGTTCCGGTGACCAAAACCGGCGTGGTGGATGATGCTTCGGTCATCTCTTCCGGACCGACCGTGGGCGATGAATCCACCTTCGAATCCGCCAAGAAAGTCCTGATGGGCCACAACATCTGGGATCAGACCCCTGCCGCGGTGAAAAGATATATCGAAGACAACCTGGGCAGGATGGAGAACGAAACCTTGCCCATGGACTCGCCCCTGCTGACCGGCATAAAGAGCCAGTACGTCATCATCGCCAACAACGACCTGGCGATGGAGGCTGCCGGAGAAAAGGCCAAACAGCTTGGCTATACGGTGCACCTGATCGGCTGGAAAACCGGCTCGGTGGCCGACAAGATCAAGGAGGAAGTCTCGCTGGAAATCGAAAATATCTGGAAGGTCGTTTCCCCTTTTCTGAAAGAAGGCGACGACATCACCTTTGCCAGTTTCTCCACGGACGGCGTGGACGGCCATTCCGACCTCGCGGGAGCCGTCGCCGATAGGGATACCCTGAGGCTTTCCAGAGGCAAGGGGCTCGATCATCGAAAATATCTGACGGATTATGACTCGGCCACTTTCTTCAAAAAACTGGGTCTGGAAATCAAAACTGGCCCCTCGGGAACGAATGTGGCCGATATCACTCTGGTTCTGATCACCCATCCAGATCATTCCGAGCGAAAGATCGCCGTTATTTTCGGCGGTGAGGCGACGGTGAATGTGGCCCTGCCGGAGGGTCAAAAACCAGGCTACGGCGGCAGGAACACCCATCTGACACTGTTGGCCGCCGAAAAACTGGACAAACTGAACCACTGATTCTATCTTTTCAAGGAAGCCAAACAATGAATACAACGACAAAGTCTGAGAATAAAGCAGACCTAAGCAGGAATACCGACGGATGCCCTGACAAGGAGTTCATCCGAGAAGGTCTCATCGCGGCCGGCATTGCCGAATCCCGGATTGAAACCAGCCGGGTGGGATGCCTGGGTTACTCTTTCGATGTGGGTCCGATCAGCCTTACCCCCCTGGCGGTGGTCGGGGTGACGAACCACTCGGATGTGGAAAAGGCCGTACGCTTCGCCCATAAGCACCATATCCCCATCAATGCCCGGGGCGCGGGAAGCGGTCTGCCCGGTCAGTCCGTGGGTTCCGGCATTGTGCTGGATATGCGCTTTTTGGACAAGATGGAGGTCCTGAAGGACCATCCCGAGGGCGGCAAGATCATCTTGATCCAAGCCGGCGTCATCTGCACCCGATTGAACAACTATCTGAAGGCATACTCCGTTTTTCTGGCTTCCTACCCCGCCTCCACCGATATGGCGACTATCGGGGGCATGATTGCCAACAACGCTTCGGGAGCCAATTCCTGCAAATTGGGTACGACCCAGCATCAGGTTCTGGATTTGCACGTTGTGTTGGCCGACGGGACCAGTTTGTGGACCTCGGAGATCGACTCCAACAGCCAACCCTGGAAGCAGATTCTGGAGCTGATCCGCCAAAACGCAGAGGTGATCGATCGGGATTTTCCCCGCGTGCCCAAAAATTCCTCAGGCTATAACGTGCTGGACATTTCGAAACAGCTCGAACAGGGCGTTCCGGTGGATTGGTCCCGGCTCTTTGCCCATTCCGAAGGGACCCTGGGCATTGTTACAGAGGCCAAATTGAGGGCATTGCCGCTGGCGAGCCAAAAGGCGACCTGCAGCGTTTACTTCACGAATCTCAAGGAGGCGTGCAGCGCCATCCCTGCAATTTATGAAATGGGGCCATCCTGTTTTGATACCGCTGTGACCACAAACCTCGATATCATCCGCCAGCGCTTTCCGGCTCTGGGCATCCGGGAAGACGCGAAGGTGATGTACATCATTGAATTCGACGATGTCGTCGTCAAGGCGGACCCGAAGGACCCGGCCAAAAGAATCGGCCAGGTTTTTCTGATGGAAAAACAGGCGGCCGCCGACCTGATTCAAAGCCAGGTCAAAGCGCTGAAGGAACTGCTGGATAAGAATTATTCCAAAACATTTTTTGGTTTCGACGTTGCGACGGACCCCACCAAACAGGATGCCCTCTGGCTGGGACGGCGCAGCGCTTTGCCGGTCCTTCATACCTATGACCCGCGGAAAAGACCTTTGACGATGATTGAATGCGTCGTCATCCCCAGGGATGAGGCAAAGATTGCCGAATTCATCGGTTACATGGAAGAGGTGTTGGGAGAAGAACAGGTGGTGGCCGGCACCCACGGGCATGCGGGAGACTGCAATTTCCATATCTACCTGCTCCTCAATCTGAGCCAGAAGCAGGACCGGGAGAAGCTGATCCACGTCATGAGCAAGATTACCAAAAAAGTGGCGGATCTGGGCGGGAGCATGAGTGCGGAGCATGCGGACGGGAGAACCAGGGGGGTCATCCTGCCCCACGTATTCGGACTGGGGCTGTTCGACCTGTTCGTCAAGATCAAAGACCTGATGGATCCGGGTCAGACCCTGCATCCGGGCGTCAAGATCATTCGCGAGGCCCGCGACAAGGATCTGTACAAGGCCGTCGAAGAGATGGTCGGAATCGAAGAGAAGGACAGCAAGCTGAATCTCACCCGTTTCAGAGACTTTTCCCATCTCTACAACGGCGCATGTTCCTTCTGCTCCCAATGTGCGGACAGTTGCCCGGTTTTCCAGAAACTGTCGGAAGAATTCACCACCCGTTCCGAGGCGGCCCCTGCCTTCAAACGGGCCCTGGCCATGGCCATGGACGTAAACAAGGATCTTGGAACCCTCAAGGATGATCCGTTGCTCCGAAAGATATTCGATCTCTGCCTGCTCTGCGGCCAGTGCACGTTCAAATGCGCCACCAATGCGAGCATGCGGGACATCGTAATCAAAATGAGAGAAGCCCGTCGCAGCAAGCTGGCCGCCCCGGCAATCAATTACATCATGTCCCATCCGGGTTTGTACAAAACGATCATCAGCCTTCTGGGCGAAACGCAGGGGATCTGGTCAAACAAGTTGAGCCGCAAGCTGATTTCCCTCCTCCCGAAGGAACTCCTCCCCACGCGCATCCCGTATCAGCGCCACCTGCCGAAGTTGTCCGGGAGCAGCCTCAAGGAGAGGCACCCGGAACTGGTAGACATTCCCGCCACCAGGGCGGACATCGCCTATTTTTACGGTTGCAGCTCGGATCTGTTCGCGGAACCGATCGCGGATAGTTTTATCCGCATCGCGCAGGAGAACGGCTGGAAAATCTCCCTGCCTCCCCAGCGCTGCTGCGGAGAGCCGTTCAGCGCGGTAGGGAACAACGAGGAGGCCCACAGGCTTGCCCGGTACAACATCGATCAACTGATTGATTACAAACACATTATCGCGCATTGTCCCTCCTGCCTCTACGGCATCAAGGAGTACGCCAATGACTTTGCCAAGCTCAAAGACAAGGTTTATGAGAAAAAGGCCCTGGCGCTAATCGGGAAACTCTATGAACCCGCGCAGTTCATCATGGAGGTGATCGGGGCCGACCGGATGAAGAAGCCGGCCCGGAACCTCGACAAAAAGGTCACCGTACACCTCTCCTGCCATGAGAAGCTGGGCGAGAAGATGACCGCTACGACCAATTACACCCGCAGTCTGCTCACGCAGATTCCCGGGCTGGAAATCGTGGAAATGGAGGGCGCCAACGACTGCTGCGGTCTGGCCGGTCCCTGGGGGCTCGGGGAACATTATGACATGACCCTCAAGCTTCGACAGGCCAAGATCAAGAACATCAAGGATTCGAAAGCGGACATCGTCACAAGCTGGTGCTTTGGCTGCATGATGCAGATGAAAGACGGATTAACGACAGAAGAAAATGCGATTCAGGTGAAACACCCCCTGGAACTGCTGAGCGAGGCCTATCATTATTAGGCTGGATTAGGCTGGGCCTCCGCGGCGGCGACCTCCAAGGTGTTTTTCGCCTGTTCCTGTCCGCGGATCTCTACCTGAAATCGTAGAGATAGAGGTAATTGGATTTTCCGTTTAGTCCTTCCTCAGCAACCAGGAAGGGTTAGGAAAAATTGCTGATTTCAGATGGCAAACAGCATCTGATGGTCCTATTTTCGATTTGACATCTGAATAGGTATACGGTAGATGCTAAGTAGATTTTACACGATTAAATAAGTCGCATATAATACCCCCCGTCTTTCTTTTCAGCTGACACTGTTTGTCATTACAGAGGGGCCAGATGAAAGATCCATCCAGAACAAGTCAAGAACGGCATGAAGAGATATCCGCCCTAAAGCAGAAAATAAAGGAACTGGAAAACTCGGAATCAGAGCGCAAGCGGGCGGAGGAGGCGCTTCAAAGGAGCGTGAAAGAGGCATTTCGACTGGCGAAGGAAAACGAGATCGTGGCCGACATAGGTCGAGTCATCAGCTCGACAATAAGTATTGAGGAGATCTACAAAGCGTTTTCTGAGAAAGTAAGAGAGCTTGTTCCATTCGATCGAATCGTCATCAATCTCATCGATCTTGAAAAGAATAGTGTTTCATGTTCATATCAGGAAGGGATTTTTGTTTCTGGAAGACAATATGGAGATGTTCTCCCTTCAGAAGGCACAGCAACTGAGCAGATCCGAAGGACCGGCAAAGGATTCATCATTCAATCGGACAGTGCAATTGAGATTGGAAAAAAATACCCCGGCCTCCAACCTGAATTACAACACGGAATTCGATCATTCTTAACCGTTCCCTTGATTTCCAAGGACCATGTCATAGGCGGATTAGCATTGCGTTCAAGAAAGTCCGGAGCCTATACAGATCACGATCTCATGCTTGCCGGAAACATTGCAAACCAGATTGCCGGGGCCATTTCAAATGCCCAGCTCTTCATCGAGCGCAAGCGGGCGGAGTCCCAGAGGGAGGCTGCGATCGAGGCGCTGAGGGAGAGTGAAAAAAGATACCGCGAGCTCAGTATCGTCGATGATCTTACCCAGCTCTACAATTCCCGCCATTTTTACTTTCAGCTTAAAATCGAATTAGACCGGTCGAACCGCTATGGGCAGCCTTTGACCCTGCTGCTTCTCGATCTCGACAATTTCAAACACTTCAACGACGCTTACGGCCATGTCGAGGGAGACCATGTCTTGATGAGACTCGGCCAGGTGGTCAAAAGATGCCTGCGCGAGACGGATTTCGCTTATCGTTATGGCGGCGAAGAATTCACCATCCTGCTTCCCATGACAACAAGCGCGGATGGCGCCGTTACAGCGGAAAGAATCCGGACGGAGTTCAAGAAGGAGACTTTCTCCCCGGCGCCGGGTCAGGACGTCCATGTGACGGTGAGTATCGGTCTTGCGCAGTACAGGACAAAGGAAGAAATGAAGGCGTTCGTTCACCGGGTTGACCAGCTCATGTACCAGGGAAAAAAGAGCGGGAAGGACAGGGTTTGTAGTGATTTGTAGCCGAAGGAACAGTTCAAAGGGTAATCCCCACCTCGATCCCATATCTGAGACTGAGGATACGTAGATGCAAGAGAGAGGTCATCCTGTAGGTACATGCCTTTCCAAATCAGAAAGTACGCAAGAACCGGATGAACCGGATTAAGGAGGTTCGGCCATGCAGAAGATGATAAATGCGCCACAGGCGGCGGTAGATGAAATGGTTGAAGGCTACATCAAGGCCCATCCGGATCTGGTAGCCGGGACGGACAATCCGCGCGTCCTGAAGTTCCGGCGGGCTCCGGTTCCCGGCAAGGTGGGAATCGTAACGGGGGGCGGCTCGGGCCATAAACCGGCTTTCATCGGCTACATCGGCCGGAACCTGGTCGATGCCGTGGCCGTGGGCGAGATATTCTCTTCACCTCCGGCGCAGATGTTTTTCGACGCCTTCAAAGCCGCAAACGGC
>Ga0315295_10000982_pt1 | contig 24332 bp, 19 predicted proteins | sample YL17G14_0_MG_FD_204453 | JGI IMG/M metagenome (GOLD analysis project Ga0315295, IMG submission 204453) | Sediment microbial communities from Yellowstone Lake, YNP, Wyoming, USA - YL17G14_0 | ecosystem: Environmental > Aquatic > Freshwater > Lake > Sediment | place: USA: Wyoming | collected... | reverse complement strand
GCTGCCCGAGGTGACCCTCGGCATCATCCCCGGGTACGGTGGCACGCAGCGGCTCCCGCGTCTGGTGGGGGCGGGGCGGGCCATCGAGATGATCACCACCGGGCGGCGCGTGAAGGCCGACGAGGCCCTGGCCATCGGGCTCGTGAGCCGCGTGGTGCCCCAGCCGCAGCTGCTCGACGAGACGGTGGGACTGGCGCTCGCGATCCTCAGGAACGGGCGGCTCGCGGTGGCCGCGGCGCTCGAGGCGGTGCAGCGCGGCATGCAGCTGCCGCTGGACGACGGGCTGCGGCTCGAGAGCGGGCTGTTCGGCCTGGTCGCCGCGACCGAGGACATGCACGAGGGCCTGCGCGCGCGGCTCGAGAAGCGCGCGGCGGACTTCAAGGGGAGGTGACGTGGACTACTCGACCCAGGTGCACGACCTGCTGGCCATGCTGCTCTCCACCGTGCTCGGCACGATCATCGGGTGGGAGCGGCAGATCGGCCGCAAGCCGGCGGGACTGCGCACGCACGTGCTGGTCTGTCTCGGCTCGACGCTGTTCGTGCTGCTCGCGCCGCACGCCATGCGGACCTTCGCCATGAACCAGTTCGACCCGACCCGCATCGTGCACGGCGTCATCACGGGGGTGGGCTTCCTCGGCGCGGGCAGCATCATGCGCCAGGAGGGCTACGTGGCCGGCCTCACCACAGCGGCCAGCATCTGGATCGTGGCCGCCATCGGCACCGCGGTGGGCGTGCACGCCTACCTGCTGGCGGTGGTGGGCACGGTGCTCACACTCATCGTGCTCGAGTGGTACCGCTGGATCGAGCGCTGGCTCTCGCCCCACAACGAGAACACGCCCGAGCGCTGAGGCGGGCCCGGCGACCGGACGCCGCCCCGTGCCGCGGGGCGGCGTCCGCGTGAGGGGGAACGGGCGGCCCGCGCGGCTCAGCGGGAGCCGGTGGTGATCGAGACCGCGGTCCAGGAGAGCACCGGCTGGCCCGACCGCGTCGCCGGCGAGAACTTCCAGGAGGGCACGGATTCGGTCAGGATCCTGACGAAGGGCGCCGGGAGGTCGGCCGCGGGGAACCACGGCATCTCGTGCAGCACCGGCCGTCCGCGCTCGTCCACCAGGATGGGGATGACGATGCGCAACGGCTTGATCTCGGTCTGCAGCGAGTCGGGGACCGGCACCATCTCCTGCTGCACGATGAACGCCTGGGTGTCCACGCGGTCGTACGACTCCAGCCTCGGCCGCACGGGCGTGGTGAGCAGACCCGGCAACCGCGTGCCCGTCAGGAACACGGCCGGGAGCGAGTCGGGCGCGGCTCCGGGGAAGAAGCGCAGGTGCTGGCGCGCGCGCACCGCGAGCTCGAAGAGCGAGTCGAGAGCCACCGCCGCCCCGAAGCGCTCCAGCGCCGCCGCCCGCCGGCCCGCGCGCCACTCGAAGAGTCCGGCGAGGTAGTGCGCCTCGGGCAGCGAGGGGTCGAGCTCGAGCGCCCGCGCCGCCGCGCGCCCGGCCTCGTCAGGGTCGCCCGCGCGGCCGGCGCACACCGCCAGCACCAGCCACTCCTTGCCCGCCAGGGGCCGCGCCGCCACGGCGAGCCGCGCGGCGTCGCGCGCCTCGCTCCACCGCCCGCGGCCCGCGTCCACCTCCGCGCGCGCCCGCGCCACGTACCAGGACCAGCCGCCGTACACGCCGTCGATCCACTGGTCCTCGCGGCCGCCGCCGTACCAGGCCCGCCGGGCTGGGATGCCGGTGTCGGCGAGAGCCGACGTGAGCAGTGGGGCGTGGAGCCGTGCGTGCGCCGAGTCGGCGGCTCCTGCGCGCGCCTCGTCGAGCGCCAGCGCCAGCTCCAGGTCCGCGTCGGGGCCGATCGACGCCCGCAGCGCCCGTAGCAGGGAGACCGCCGAACTCCACGCGCCGGCGTCCTCGTAGAGGCGCGCCTCACGGGCCCGCTCCAGGGGTGTGCGCACCCCGGGGGTCGCGGCCGGCGTCGGCGCCGCGCGCCGTGGTGCCGCGGCCGTCGCGCCGGGCCGGGCCGCGGGAGCGCGCGGGACCGCGGCGGGCGCGGGTGCGCCGCCGGCGCCCGCCGCCACGCCCAGGGCCAGCGACGCGAGCAGCGCGAGCGTGGCCGGGGCCGTCCGACGGCCGTGCGCGGGTCTCACGACCCGCGGCTCTCCTCGAGGGCGTCGAGCACCGCGTGGATCTCGGCCTCGGTGAGCACGCGGTTCACGCTGCGCGCCCGCTGGAACAGGGCCTGCGTGCGCTCGGGCGTCGCCTCGAAGTCGTGGCTCTCGAGCCACCAGATCGCGTTGCTCACGCCGCTCGCGGGCCCGATCTCGATCTCCTGGCGGCGCCCGACGAGGCCCGCCGGCACCCCCGAGAAGACCTGGTCCGCGAGCCGGTCCGCGCCCTTGCGGAAGGCCTTGAGCATGGCCGCCGCGTGCATCCCCGTGCCGGTGCGGAAGGCGTCACGGCCGACCGCGGGGTAGTTGGCCGGGACGGGCACGCCCGTCATCTCGCTCACCTTCGCGCCGTAGGCATCGAGGGCGGTGAGGTCGTTGTCGATCCAGCCCAGCAGCCGGAGGTTCACGAGCACCTGGTCCATGGGGGTGTTGCCCGCCCGCTCCCCGAGCCCCAGCGCGCAGGCGTGCACACGGCTCGCGCCGGCGCGGACCGCGCTCAGCGTGTTGATGACCGCGAGGCCCCGGTCCGAGTGACCGTGCCAGTCGATCCCCACCTCCGCGCCGCTCTCGCGCACGACCTCGCGCGTGAAGCGCACCAGGTTGGCGACCCCGTTGGGCGTGGCGTGGCCAACCGTGTCGCACAGGCAGAGCCGCCGCGCGCCGCTGCGGATGGCGGCGAGGAACAGGCGTCGCAGCGTCTCGGGATGCGCGCGCACGGTGTCCTCGGTCACGTAGGTGACCTGGAGTCCGTGCTCCACCGCCAGGCTCACCGCGTCCTCGGTGTGGCGCGCCATCGCGTCCACGGTCCAGTCCTCGGCGTACTGCCGGATGGGGGAGGAGCCGATGAAGGCGCACACCTCGATGGGGATTCCCACCTTCTGGGACAGGACCACGATGGGGATGATGTCCCGCGCCAGGGCGCGCGCGGCGCAGTTGGCCGCGATCCCCAGCCGCGCGTCGCGGATCTCCTCGGCCAGGCGGGTCGCGTCCCGCACGACGTGCGGACCGGCGCCGGGCAGGCCGATGTCCGCCGTGTCGATGCCCAGCCGGTCCATCAGGTGGAGGACCTCGATGCGGTCCTCGAGGGACGGGCTCCGCACCGAGGGGGACTGGAGCCCATCGCGCAGCGTCTCGTCGTCGAACTGGACGCGGAAGGCCGGCTTCTCCCAGCGCTCGCCCGCTTCGTTCCAGTCGTGGATCAGGTTCTGCTCGTCCATGGGACGCTCCGGGCCAGGGTCGGGTGCGATGGGGGGACGCGCAGAGTAAACCGCCGGCGCGGGCCCCACAAACGGCCCGGCTGCACCGGGCCCGGCGCGCGCGCGGCGGGCCCGGGCGGCTGTGGCGGACCGCGCGACCTCGTTGCCGGACAGGAGATTGCCAGCGAGCCTTGAGAGCCCGCTTCAGGCTCCGCGCGGCTATCGCCGCGTCAGGCGCTCGAGGGCGCTCTTCCTGCTCTCGTTGGCCGGATCCAGCTCCACCGACCTGCGATAGGACTCGACCGCCTTCGCGGTGTCGCCGGCTGCGATGCACGCTTCGCCCAGGCTGTCGAAGGCGTTCGCCGACTTCGGATGCCGGCGCGCGTTGACGTCGAACACCGCGACCGCCTCGCGCAGCCGCTTCGCGCCCATCAGGCCGCAGGCGTAGTCGTTCACCTGACTCTCGGGGTCCGTCAGGTAGGCGTGCGCGGGGTCCGCGATCCACGCGTCGTACCGGGCCAGCAGCGTGTCGGCGCCCCCCGGCAGCCCGGCTTCGAGCCACTGCTCCATCGAAGGCGGCGTCGGCATGGACAGCGCGAGTTCCAGGGCGGGGTCCCGGCCGGCCACGTAGTCGCGGAACGAGACGTGGGCCGCGACCTCGGGTGCCGTGAAGGGGCGGTCGTCGCGGGGGTCCTTGTCTTGCCACCAGAGCCAGGAGGCGTATGCCACCAGGCGACTGTGCGGCAGCCAGATGGGATTCGTGTCGCCGTAGAAGTTGACGTTCTGACCCGTGGGCTCGCCGAGGAAGATCGTCTCCGTGTAGCTCTCGAGCCGGTTGGTGAAGTTCTGCGCCGCCGAGAACGTGCGGGGCCCGATGAGCGCGACCATGCCGCCGCGGCGGTTCTGCCGGCAGCGGATCAGCGTGAGCAGCAACGGCCGCAACAGCGTGTTGTCCCCGCCGCCGTTGTTGCGCAGGTCGATCACCAGGCGGTCCACGCCGTCCCCCTCGAGCATCGTCTTCAGCCGCTCGGCGACCTGCGCGAACGTCTCCTGCTCGCCGTTCCGAACATCGTTGAACTGGAAGTAGACCGCGCGGTGCTCCGGGACGAAGGTGATCCACTGCGGCTCGTCGGCGTGCTGGATCGAGAGCGGCACGGGCGCGGAGGCCGGGCGCGCGTCGATCCAGCCGGTCGGCACATTCGAGGTGAACCACTCCTTCGTCGGCACGCCGCCCTTCATCGCGAACATCCTGCGCTTGCCGGCCTTCTCGATGGTGATGTCGGCGGTGCTGTCCGAGCTTCCGAGGCCCAGTCCTCGCAGCGAACGCGTGTGGGCGAGGTTCACCGTCGCATTCCACAACCGAAGGCCATCGTTCCCCGGGTCATGCGGCGTCAGCGTGGCCATCCGCTTCAGCGCCTCTTCCCAGCCGACGGGTCCGACGCCGACCAGCTTCCCACCCACGGCGGCCGCGTACTCCGGGGCGGCCCCCTGGACGTAGATCCCGTCCGCGTATCGCACGAACCGCACCGAGAGAAGTCGGCTGCCGGGGACGACGTCACTGGCCCCCCGGACGAGCCGCGAGTGACCGTCCTGGATCCTGGCGCACAGCTGGACCAGCCGGATGTAGATGGCGTAGTCGTCCAGGCTCGGGATGTCCGCGTCGAGTGCCTTCACGGCCGCGTCGAACTCCTCGCGGGTCATGGTGTGGAACAGGTTCTTGTGGACCTTCGGGAGGTTCTCCGCGAGGAAGCGCAGGTCCTCGCGCCACTCGGCGGCCGTGAGCGCGCGCGGCGCGGGCGCAGCGACGGGTTGGGCGAAGGCGTTCGGCGGCAGCGACAGGATGAGCGCGAGCGCGGGCGCGAGAAAGTGCGCCGCGAATCGTGGTACTTCGTGCAACGCCGGACGCTGCGGGCTCTTCATCACAGGTCTCCTGTCAGGTTGGGTCCCCTGCGGGCCGGGGGGTGCTGCGGGGTGTGGGTGATCTTCCGCCTCGGCAGACCATACGCGGTGGGGCGTGCCCTGGTTGCCCCGCGGGGGTCGCCTGCGATGAACGCGCCTGTGGGGGCGACCAAGGGGGGAGCCTGCCGGTCCACCGCCGCTCCTGACACGCCGTGCGGCGTGATGGTAAGGTCCCGGCGTGCGCTCCCGGACCGAGTACCTGCCGATGAACGTCCCCGCCCGGCGCGGCTTCGTGAACATCACGCCGGAGGTCGAGCGCGTGGTGCGCGAGAGCGGCGTGCGCGAGGGGCTGGTGCTGGTGAACGCCATGCACATCACGGCCAGCGTCTTCATCAACGACGACGAGGCCGGGCTCCACGAGGACTACGAGCGCTGGCTCGAGCAGTTGGCGCCGCACGAGCCCACGGACCGGTACCGGCACAACGACACGGGCGAGGACAACGCCGACGCGCACCTCAAGCGCCAGGTCATGGGGCGCGAGGTGGTCGTGGCCGTCACCGAGGGCCGGCTCGACTTCGGTCCGTGGGAGCGCATCTTCTACGGCGAGTTCGACGGGCGTCGCCGGAAGCGCGTGCTCGTCAAGGTCATCGGCGAGTGAGCGGCGCCCGTCCCGTCAGGCGCGGCCCGCCCCGGGAGCGGTAGCCCCCCAGCCTCCAGGCCTCACTTGAAGGACGGTCGTGCCGCCCGCGCCGGCCGCGGGAGGGGCTCGCCTCAGAGCGCCGCGAGCGTCGCCGCGATCTCCTCGGGCAGTGGCTCGTGCAGCAGGCATGCCACGACCTCGGGGTCGTGGCCGTGCTCGCGCAGGTGGCCGAGGAGGAGGTCGCGCTTCGCCGGGCGCTCCAGCAGGTGGTAGGCCACGGCCCAGGCCTCGGGGCTCCCCAGCGGCACGCCGTGCCAGCGCCCGCCCACGACGGTGGGGATGCGGATCACGCCGCGCGGTCCGTGGAAGGCGAAACGCGCGATGATCTCGATCGCGAGCCCCGGGAACATGAGCTTGGCGTCGGCGTGCACGCCGGAGGAGCCGGCGGTCTCGTGGGGCAGCCCGCGCGCGACCGGGAGCAACCGCTCGAGTGGGGCCTCGGCCGTGAGGTCCCAGTCGCGCACGACGGTGCCCAGTCCCAGCGCGGCCAGCAGGCCGCTGCCCCCGAGGGCGCAGCGGATGCCCTCGCCCTCGAGCCGCGCGACGATCTCGAGCAGGGGCTCGAGCGGCGGGGTGGCCAGCCCGGGCAGTCCGTCCATGCCGCCATCATGCGGGCCGCGCCGTCCATGGTGTCAAGCGCCGGGGCCGCCCTGGCTCCCCGGCCGCTCGCCCCGCCGGGCCTTCCGGCAGTTGCGTCCCCGTGGCGCCGCGGGCATCATCCCGTGGTCCGGGAGGGTGCGCGGTGGCCCGCTTGTCGGCCGGGGGCGTGCGCGCCCTCGAATCGTTCACAGCGCCGACGGCTGGAGAAGCGCCTCGTGAGCTCCCTGCTCGAATCCCTTGTCATCGAGAACACCACCAGGATCGTGCTGCTCGTGCTCGACGGGCTCGGCGACCTGCCGAATCCCGAGCACGGTTGGAAGACGCCGCTCGAGGCCGCGCGCACCCCCAACCTCGACGCCATCGCGCCCCGCGCCGCGCTCGGGCGCATCCTGCCGGTGGCCCCGGGCATCACCCCCGGCAGCGGCCCCGGGCACCTCGCCCTCTTCGGCTACGACCCGGTCGAGACCGGGGTGGGCCGCGGCGTGCTCGAGGCGCTGGGCGCTGGGATCGAGCTGAAGCCCGGCGACGTGGCGGCCCGCGCCAACTTCTGCACCGTGGACGCGGCGGGCGTGGTCACCGACAGGCGCGCCGGTCGCATCCCGACCGAGAAGTGCGTGGCGCTGGTCGAGAAGCTCAAGGGCGCCATCCCGCGCATCGAGGACGTGGAGATCGTGCTGAAGGCCGGTAAGGGGCACCGCTTCGTCGCGGTGCTGCGCGGGCCCGGGCTCGCCGGCGAGGTGAGCGACGCCGACCCGCACAAGGAGGGCAGGCGCGCGCCGGCCGCCGAGCCGCTGGCGCAGGACGCGGGGGCCGCGAAGACGGCGCGCGTCGTCAACGCCTTCATGGTCCAGGCCGCGGCCGCCCTGGCGGGCGAGCGGCCGGCCAACGCCGTGCTCATGCGCGGCTTCTCGGCGCGACCGCACTTCCCCGGGTACCGCGAGCGTTTCAAGCTGCGCGCCGCGGCGCTGGCCGCCTATCCGATGTACCGAGGGGTGGCGCAGCTCGCGGGGATGGAGGTGCTCCCCGCGGGCGAGACGCCGGCCGACGCCTTCGCCGCGGCGGGGCGTGCGTGGGCCGACCACGACTTCTTCTTCATCCACATCAAGCCCACCGACGCGGCGGGGGAGGACGGGGACTTCGCGGCCAAGGTCGCGGCCATCGAGACGGTGGACCGGGACCTGCCGGGCCTGCTGGCGCTGAAGCCCGACGTGCTGTGCGTGACCGGCGACCACTCGACGCCGGTGCTGGTCAAGCAGCACTCCTGGCACCCGCTGCCCGTGATGATCCTCGCCCCGTTCTGCGGTGCGGACGAGAGCCCGCGCTTCCACGAGAAGACCGCGCGCGCCGGCAGCCTCGGCGTGATCGCGAGCAAGGACCTGATGGCGCTGCTGCTCGCGAACGCCGGACGCCTCGACAAGTACGGAGCCTGACCATGCGCACGACACGTCTGGTGGCCGGCCTGGCCGGCGCTCTCCTCCTGGCGGTCTCCACGGCGTGGGCGCAGCCGCCCTCGCCCGTCGACATCGCCGGCTTCTACCCCTTCCCGGGCTCCCTGCAGAGCCCGGCCTCGGCCGCCTCGGCCGGGCTCGCCCTGGCGGACCGCTGGCTCGGGGACGAGCCCTTCGACAACCCGGCGGCGGCGCCGCCCCGCGAGGTCGCACTCGCACCCCTGCTGCTGCACATGAGCCGCCAGGATCTCAGGGCGCACAACAGCGACTACGACGAGACCCCGCTCTTCATCGACGCGGCGGGCGGCCGGCTCTCCTGGCCGCTGGGGGCGCTGGGCCTGTCCCTCTACGCGTGCCAGCCCGTGCTGCGCCGCGAGGACAACGCCTTCATCCGCGGCAAGGCCGGCTCGCCGGTCCCGCCGGCGGAGCTGAAGAGCTCCAGCGCCGCGCGCGAGCTGCGCGCCGGGCTCGCGCTCTCGTTCGGGCGTCCCGCGCTGCGCTTCGGTCTGGCGGGTGAGTGGACGCAGCGCGACGACGCCTACGACTACGACGAGACGTCGGGTGACCCGGCCTCCGGCACGCGGCACGCGGACTTCTCCGGGAACGGCTTCGGGTTCCAGGCGGGCGTGCGCTGCGAGCCGCACGCCCGCGTGACGGTGGGTGCGGGGGTGCGCTGGGTGCCGGCGCTCGACCTCGACGGCGCCCTGAGCCAGGACCTGCTGCTCGGCGACACGACGATGGCCGTCACGGCCCACCGCAAGGGCGCGCTCGAGGGAGGGTTGTCGGCGCGCGTGGCGGTGACCGAGAGCTTCCGCGTCTTCGCCTCGGGCGGCGGGCGCGGCGCCCAGGAGTGGGAGGGCTTCGGCGTCACGGCCGGCCCAGGCGCGTGCTGGTCGGTGGGGCTCGAGTTCCACGACGAGCGCGACCCGTGGACGGCGCGCCTCGGCATCGGCCAGGAGGCCCAGAGCGGCGTGCCCGAGCCTCGCGCCACCTCGGTCGGCGTCGGGTTCTGCTGGAAGATGGAGTCGATCACGATCGACGTGGGGGTCCTGCGCCGGTCGTTCCAGCGCCCGGGCAAGCCCACGTCCTACGACGACCGCGTCGTGGCCGGGGTGAGGGTGCCGATCTGATCCCCGGGCCCGCCGGGGGTGCCGGTGACACGGTGCCGGCACTCCGCGCCGCACCCCGCGCGCCGCATGATTGCCATCATGCCCGATTCTCCCTAGACTGCAGTCGCCTCGGGCCGGGCGACCCGGGTCGGGGCTGCCGCCCGGATCCCGGGGCCTTCGGTTCCCCCAGCAGAGCTTCTGTGCGAGAGTGGCGGAACTGGCAGACGCGCCGGATTTAGGATCCGGTGGGGAAACTCGTGGGGGTTCGAATCCCCCCTCTCGCAGAATCCCCAGCCCTTCGTTCCCTACACCCTGCGAAGTGAGACCCGACGCATGAATCTCTCGGTACGCTCCACGGGTACCTGGCAGCACACGCTGGACATCGAGGTGCCGGTGGACGAGGTGGACCGCCGGCTGGACGAGGTCGCGCGCCAGATCCAGCGCCGCGCGAGCCTGCCCGGTTTCCGCAAGGGGAGGGTCCCCCTCGACATGGTCCGCCAGCACTTCGCCCGGGAGGTGGAGGTCGAGTTCCTCGAGTCCTTCCTGCCGCGCCTCACCGCCGAGGCCATCGACCAGGCCCGGCTGACGCCCGTGGTGCCGGCGAGCATCCGCAACCTGGACTTCGTGCCGGGCAAGCCCCTCAAGTTCGAGGCGGTGGTGGAGGTGAAGCCCGAGATCGAGGCAAAGGGATACAAGGGCATCCACGTGAAACGCCGCCACAACGTCTTGGACGACACGGCGGTAGACCACATCCTTCAGCAGTTGCGCGAGGACTCGGCGGTCTTCGTGGACTTGGACCGGCCGGCCGTGAGGGGCGACGTCGTGCTGCTGGACTCGACCCGGCTGGACGCCAACGGCCGCCGGCTGCCAGGCACCCGGGTGAAGAACCGGCGCATCGAACTGGGCGCTCCCGGAGTGCCTCCGGAGCTGGAGAACGGGCTCCTCGGGGCCGAGGGAGGGCAGGAGCGGACGGTCGAGATCCACTATCCGGCCGACCACCCGACCCAGGAACTGGCCGGTACCACGGCCCGCTACCTGGTGTCGGTGCGCAAAATCCAGGAGAAGAAGCTGCGCGAACTGGACGATAACCTCGCCCGGGAGGTCTTCGGGCTGCAGGCGCTCGAGGAGTTGCGTGCGCGCGTGCGCCTGAACCTGGAGGGGGAGGAGCGCGTGCGCGTCCAGCGCGAGGTGGACGCGGCGGTCTCTGCCGAGCTCATCCGGCGCAACCCCTTCGAGCTGCCCGGGGGCCTGGTGCAGAGTACGCTGGAGCGGGTCATCGAGGAGGCGGTCAGCGGGAGAGCGGTCCCCGAGGACCTGCGCAAGCAGCTCGAGGAGCGCTATCGTCCGGGCGTGGAGCAGTCGCTCAAGCGCGAGCTGCTGCTGGACTCGGTGGCGCGGGCCGAGCAGCTCACGGTGAGCGACGAGGAGGTGGGAGAGGAGATCCAGCGCATGGTGCAGGCGGACGCGCGGCAGGCGGCCCGCGTGCGCGCGCGCTACCAGTCGGCGGATCGGCGCGAAGCGCTGCGCGACTCGCTGCTGGAGCGGAAGGCGCTGGACTGGCTGATCGACGCGGCCGAGGTCGAGGACGAGGCGGCGAAGGGTTCGCCGCTGATCGTCCCCTCGGGTCGCTGAGGCGGAGAGGACCGAGGGAAGGAGCAGGGGCATGGGGCTGGTTCCCATCGTGGTGGAGCAGACGGGGCGCGGTGAGCGGGCCTACGACATCTACTCGCGGCTGCTCAAGGACCGCATCATCTTCATCGGCACGCCCATCGACGACACGATCGCCAACCTGGTGATCGCGCAGATGATCTTCCTCGAGGGCGAGGACCCCGACCGCGACATCAACCTCTACATCCACAGCCCGGGCGGGTACGTCTCGGCGGGACTGGCGATCTACGACACCATGCAGTTCGTGAAGCCCTCCGTGGCCACGCTGTGCATGGGCCAGGCGGCCAGCATGGCGGCGGTCCTGCTCGCGGCCGGCTCCAAGGGCAAGCGTTCGGCGCTGCCCAACGCGCGCATCATGATCCACCAGCCGCTGGGCGGCACGCAGGGACAGACCACCGACATCGAGATCTACACGAAGGAGATGGTCAAGATGCGCGACCAGCTCAACGTCATCCTGGCCAAGCACACCGGCCGGACGGTGGAGCAGATCGCGAAGGACACCGACCGCAATTACTTCATGTCGCCCGAGGAATCGAAGGAATACGGGCTCATCGACGAGATCATCCTGAAACGGCGCTAGGCCAACGCAGGCCCACGGGACCCCGATGAAGAAGCGCATCGCCACTCCGCACCCGATCCGCTGCTCGTTCTGCGGCCGCGGCCAGGACGAGGTCGCCCGCCTCGTGTCCGGGCCGTCCGTGTACATCTGCAGCGAGTGCGTCAAGCTCTGCAACGACATCCTCGAGGGCGAGCTGGAGCGCGAGCAGCCCGCGCCCGGCGGAGCGCTGCCCAAGCCGGCGGAGATCAAGCGCATCCTCGACGACTACGTCGTGAGCCAGAGCCGGGCCAAGAAGACGCTGGCGGTGGCGGTCTACAACCACTACAAGCGCATCTACGCGCCCCCGCAGCACGGCGACGTCGAGCTGGAGAAGTCGAACATCCTGCTCATCGGCCCGACCGGCACCGGCAAGACCCTGCTCGCGCGCACGCTCGCGCGCTTCCTGCGCGTGCCCTTCGCCATCGTGGACGCCACCTGCCTGACCGAGGCGGGCTACGTGGGCGAGGACGTCGAGAACATCCTGGTGCGCCTGCTCCAGTCGGCCGACTTCAATCTCGTGAACGCCGAGCACGGCATCGTCTACATCGACGAGATCGACAAGATCTCGCGCAAGAGCGAGAACCCGAGCATCACGCGCGACGTCTCGGGCGAGGGCGTGCAGCAGGCGCTGCTCAAGATCCTCGAGGGCACGGTGGCGAACGTCCCGCCGCAGGGCGGGCGCAAGCACCCGCAGCAGAAGTACATCGAGGTCAACACCAAGGACATCCTGTTCATCTGCGGCGGGGCGTTCGACGGCCTCGACAAGATCATCGAGCGCCGCGTGGGCCAGAAGATGCTGGGCTTCGGCGCCGAGATCCGCAGCAAGCAGGACCGGGTCGCGGGCGAGTACATGGCCATGGTCGAGCCCGAGGACCTGCTGCGCTACGGGCTCATCCCCGAGCTGGTGGGGCGCCTCCCGGTCGTGGGCACGCTGGACTCGCTCGACGAGGACTCCCTGGTCAGCATCCTGACCGAGCCCAAGAACGCCATCACCAAGCAGTACCAGAAGTTCTTCGAGATGGAGGGCGTGAAGCTCGATTTCACCGAGGACGCCCTGCGCGCCATCGCGCAGCTCGCCATCAAGCGCGGCACCGGCGCGCGCGGCCTGCGCGCCGTCATCGAGGAGGCGATGCTCGACGTCATGTACGACATCCCTTCGCGGGCCGACGTCATCGGCTGCACCATCTCGCGCGAGTGCATCCAGGGCGGGGCCCCGCCGCTGCTCACCTACCGTGGCGAGCGGGAGAAGCGCCGCAAGGAAGCCTGACCGGACCGTCCCGGTCACCCACCACCCGACGCTTGACGCAGGCTGTATCCTGACTCCCGGTGACGGTCGCACGGGGACCCGGACCGGTCCCGCCGTGCGCACGCGCAGGGATGCGCCGCGGCCGGCCTGCTGCGACACCCGCCGCAGGCGGCCCGGGTGCCCCCGGGCCGCATGAACCCGCACAAGGAGCCTCCGTGTCATCCAGCAGCCCCCGATCGAAGAAGCGTCCGGCCGCACGCAAGCCGGACGGCACGCCGCGCCCGGCCGGGCGCTCGGGCGCCCCGCAGGCCGTGGACCCCGCCGGCGCCGGGTCCGGGCCCGGCCCGGGCCGCACCCTCGTCCTGACCCGCGGCGAGGAGAGCTTCGAGTTCCGCGACCGGCTGCCGCTGCTGCCGCTGCGGGACGTCGTGGTGTTCCCCTCCATGACCATCCCGCTGCTGGTCGGGCGGCTCCCGTCCATCAACGCCCTCGAGAAGGCGGTGGCGCGCGACCGCATCCTGTTCGTCACGGCGCAGACGAAGAGCGAGGTCGCCGACCCGACGCACGAGGAGCTCTACCACGTCGGCACGCTGGTGCGGGTGCTGCAGCTCTTCCGCCTGCCCGACGGCACGCTGCGCGTGCTGGTCGAGGGCCTGGGCCGCTGCCGGGCCGAGCGCTTCCTGTGGTCGAGCGACTACTTCACGGTGAAGGTCGCGGTCGAGCCCGAGGCCCCGGCCGCGGGGGCCGAACTCGAGGCGATGCAGCGCCACGTGCTGGGCCAGTTCAACGACTACGTGCGCCTGAACCGGCGCATCCCGGACGAGGTGCTCACCACCGCGAACGCCATCGGCGACCCGGCCACGCTGAGCCACACGCTGTCGGCCCACCTGCTGGTCAAGGTGCCGCAGAAGCAGGCGCTGCTCGAGGCCGCGGGGCCGGCCGAGCGGCTGCGCCTGCTGGGCGAGACGCTGGCGGCGGAGCTGGAGATCCTCAAGCTCGAGCGCAAGATCGAGGGGCAGGTGCGCTCGCAGGTGCACCGCAACCAGAAGGAGTTCTACCTCAACGAGCAGCTCAAGGCGATCCGCAAGGAGCTCGGCCACCAGAACGAGTTCGCCAGCGAGATCGACGAGATGGGCGCCGCCATCCGCAAGGCGCGCCTGCCGCGCGAGGTGCTCGGCAAGGCCATGAAGGAGCTGGACCGGCTGGCCAAGATGAGCTTCATGTCGCCCGAGGCCACGGTGGTGCGCAACTACCTGGACTGGCTGGTGTCGCTGCCGTGGACCAAGGCCACGCGCGACCACGGCGACATGGCCCGGGTGGAGCGCATCCTCGACGAGGACCACTTCGGGCTCCAGAAGGTGAAGGAGCGCATCGTCGAGTACCTGGCGGTGCTCAAGCTCACGGGCCGGAACAAGGGCCCGATCCTGTGCCTCGTGGGCCCGCCGGGCGTGGGCAAGACCTCGCTCGGGCGCTCGATCGCGCGGGCGCTGGGCCGGCGCTTCGTGCGCGTGGCCCTGGGCGGCGTGCGCGACGAGGCCGAGATCCGGGGGCATCGCCGCACCTACATCGGCTCGCTGCCCGGGCGCGTCATCCAGAGCCTGCGGCGCGCGGGCACCCGCAACCCGGTCTTCCTGCTGGACGAGATCGACAAGCTCGGAGCGGACTTCCGCGGCGACCCGGCCTCCGCGCTGCTCGAGGTGCTGGACCCCGAGCAGAACCACACCTTCAACGACCACTACCTCGAGGTGGACTTCGACCTCTCGCAGGTCATGTTCATCTGCACCGCCAACTCGCAGCACTCGATTCCGCCGGCGCTCGTCGACCGCATGGAGACCATCCGGCTGCCGTCCTACCACGACAACGAGAAGATCCAGATCGCGAAGCGCTTCCTGGTCCCCAAGCAGGTGAAGGCCGCCGGGCTCGAGCCGCAGGACGTGCGCATCGGCGTGCCCGCCCTCGGCGCGCTCGTCCGCTGTTACACGCGCGAGGCCGGCGTGCGCAACCTCGAGCGCGAGATCGCCGGGCTCTGCCGCAAGGCGGCCCGGCGCAAGGCCGCCGGGCGCCTGAAGGGCACGCTCGTGATCACGCCCGTGAACCTGCACCGCTTCCTCGGGCCCGCCCGCTACCTCGACCTGGCCGTGGAGCGCGTGGACCGGGTGGGCATCGCCAACGGCCTGGCCTGGACCGAGGCGGGAGGCGACGTGCTCACCATCGAGGTGAGCATCCTGCCCGGCAAGGGCGACCTGCAGCTGACCGGCAAGCTCGGCGAAGTGATGCGCGAGTCCGCGCACGCCGCGCTCACCTGGATCCGCTCGCGCGCGGAGCGGCTCGGGCTGGACAAGCACTTCTACCGCGACCTCGACGTGCACGTGCACGTGCCCGAGGGCGCCACGCCCAAGGACGGCCCCTCGGCGGGCATCTCCATCGCGGTCGCCATGGTGAGCGCGCTCACCGGCATCCCGACGCGGCACGAGGTCGCCATGACCGGCGAGATCACGCTGCGCGGGAACGTCATCGCGGTGGGCGGGCTGACCGAGAAGGCCCTCGCGGCGCGGCGTGCCGGCCTGCGCGTGCTGCTGCTGCCCAAGGCCAACGACAAGGACATCGCCGAGCTGCCCGAGGACGTGCGCGAGGACCTCGAGTTCGCTCTGGTCGAGGGCATGGACCAGGTGCTCGAGCGCGCGCTCGAGCGCAAGGTCGAGCCGCGCGCGGTCACGCCGCCGCCCGCGGCCGCGCCGGCGGTTGAGCCGCGCGGCGAGGGGCCGACCGAGTACGCCCACTGACCTCCGGCGACACGCCGGATCCTGAGGGCGGGTTCCAGCGGCCGCCCTCGCTCGCGGGGGCGGCCGCGCTGCTGCGGGGCCGATGCGTCACGGTCCGCTCCGCCCGGACGCGCCGTAGTCCTGGGCCGGTGCCCCGGCGGACCCGGGTGGGCGGCACGCGCGGACTCGGGTAGAGTCCCGCTCCATGAGGGTCTTCGTCGCCGACACGCTGGATGCCGCGGCGCTGGCGCGCCTGCGGGAGGCCGGACACGAGGTGGTCGAGCGCACCGGCCTGCAGGGCCGCGACCTGGTCCAGGCCCTGCGTGGGGCCCACGCGCTGATCGTGCGCGGGCCGACGCGCGTCACCGAGGAGGTGCTGCGCGGCGCTCCCACGCTGAAGGTGGTGGTCCGCTCCGGCACCGGCCTCGACAACGTGGACCTGGCCGCGGCGCGCGAGCTCGGCATTGCCGTGTCGAACACGCCCGCCGCCACCGCCGTCTCGGTCGCCGAGCACGTCTTCGCCCTGCTGCTGGCGCTCGAGCGCCGGCTCGTGCGCGCGGACGCCGACCTGCGCCGCGGGCAGTGGCGCCGCGAGGAGGCCTCCGGCCGCGAGCTGGCCGGGCGCACGCTCGGGCTGGTGGGCTTCGGGCGCATCGGGCGCGAGGTCGCCTGGCGGGCGCGCGCCTTCGCCATGGACGTGGCGTGGAGCGACCCGCTGCTGGACCTGGCGCCCGCGGGCTACGAGTGGACCCGCCGCGCGACCCTCGCCGACCTGCTCCCGCGGGCCGATGTGCTCTCGCTGCACGTGCCGCTCACGCGCGGGACGCGCGGGCTGATCGGCGCGCGCGAGCTGGCGCGCATGAAGCCCGACGCCGTGCTCGTGAACTGCGCCCGCGGCGGCGTGGTGGACGAGCGCGCGCTGCACGAGGCGCTCGCGGCGGGCCGGCTGCGGGGCGCCGCGCTGGACGTCTTCGCCAGCGAGCCGCCGGGGGAGAGCCCGCTGCTGAGCCTGCTCAACGTGGTGGTCACGCCGCACCTCGGAGCCGCCACCGTCGAGGGACAGCGCCGCGCCGGACTCGAGGCGGCAACGCTGGTGATCGAGGCCCTCGCGCGGGGGTAGGCCCCCGCGCCGCGGGGGAGTCCGAGGTGGCGCCGCGCCGGGTCGGCCGCGCCAGCATGGCCGGGGACGTCGGCGACGGTCCGGCGCTCCGACTCCGATTGTGCGCTGGGCGGGCCGCCGGTATCGTCCCGCGGAGAAGCCGGCCGGCCGCCCGGCGCGCACGTGCACCATCCCCCGGAGGTGTAGACCATGCCCCCTAGACGTCCGCGTGATCCCTTCCCCGACCTTGAGCGCCTGATCGCGGCCGACTATCGTCGGCGTGTGCTCGGCAAGTTCAGGGAGAACCCGGGACACCCATACGAGGACGGCATGGAGCGGCGCTTCAGCGGGGCGCTGGCCGTGCGCTGGAAGGCTCTCACCGGTGGACGGGACGACGTCACGATGGTCCGGCTCTTCCCGCTCCCCGATTCCGACTTCATCCGGTGGGCGGCCGAGGATGCCGAGAGCCACTCGCCCGGCTACCGCGCGCCGGACTTCCTCACCTGCTTCGCCATCGATTGCCCGCCCGGAGTGGACGCGCAACGGCTGGCGCGGGGCCTGGCGGAATGGCCCGAGGTCGAGTTGGCCTACGTGCAGGGCCTGCCGTCGCTGCCACCGGGCTTCCCCGTGGTCGCCGACTACTCGCCCGAGCCCTACTTCCCGTACGAACGCCACCTGAGCGATGCGCCCGAGGGCATCGGCGTCCGCCGGGCATGGGCCTATCCCGGTGGCGACGGCTCCGGCGTGCGCTTCGTGGACGTGGAGCAGGGCTGGCGCCTGGCGCACGAGGACCTGCCCCAGCAGCCCCGTATTCCCCTGCTGCCGGCCGGCGTCTCGCTGAGTCACGACTTCCACGAGCACGGCACGGAGGTCCTGGGGGTCGTCCTCGCAGTGCCGAACGGGAGGGGGGCGGTCGGCATCGCGCCCGGGGTTCGGGCGCAGGTCGTTTCCGAATGGTGGAAGCGGCCGGGACTCACTTGGCCCCCGCCGCCCATCACACACTGTCCCGCGCGGGCCATCTTCTACGCGGCCTGCCTGCTGGGCCGCGGCGACGTGATGCTCCTGGAATCCCAGTCGTACACGGAGGAGGAGGGCGTGACGTCGCCCCGGCCGCTCGAGATCGAGCCCCTCAACTTCATGGCAATCCGCTTCGCCACGGCCCGGGGCATCGTCGTCGTCGAGCCCGCGGGCAACGGGGCCGACGACACGGGTCTCGGGAATCTCGACGCGTCGGAGTTCGCGCGGAAGTTCGACCGTTCGGAGCGCGACTCCAGGGCCATCCTCGTGGCCGCCGCGGAGTGGTTCCCGCCGAGCGCGGGCGTCACCGGCTACTTCAAGCGCCGGGACAACTCGAACCACGGCACCCGGGTGGACTGCTTCGCCTGGGGCGCCGACGTGGTGACGCTGGGGGAGCCGGACGGCCCGGGCGAGATGACCGAGGATGGCGTGCGACTTGCGCAGGGTTACGTGACCAGCTTCAACCGGACGTCGAGCGCCTCGGCGATCATCGCCGGGGTGTGCGCCGTGGTGCAGGGGATCTCGTGCTGGCGGCGTGGCGGGCCGCTCCCGGTGGAGAAGTTGCGCTCGATCCTCAGCGACCCCGGCTACGGCACGCAGGCCTTCACCGCCGAGCCCGGAGCCGCAGGCACGGCCGTCGACCCGACGGTCGGCGTGATGCCGGACCTGGGGCGCATCCTCCAGTACTTCGGCCTCGACTGACGGCAGCCGCCGCACGCGTGGGGCGCCCGTCCACCGCGGACGGGCGCCCCGTCGCCGTGATGCGCGTGATCAGGGCACGACCTCGATCTCCGGTCCTCCTGGAGGCCCGCCCACGATGTCGTAGGAATGGGCCCCGGTCGGCTCTGACGCTAGGACCGTGAACACGCCGGAGTAACCGCCGGCCGGCACGCAGATGGACCCCTTGGGCCCGTTGAACGGCCAGTCCGCGAACTCCAGCGTGTAGCCCTTCTTGTCCTTGTTGAACCACATGACCCGGTCGGGAAGATACCCATGATGCAGCTTCATCTTCTCGGGGACGGCTTGGCCGTCCTTGATGACGATGATCTTGACCGGCCGGACCGGGAACAGGCACGACAGGTCGATCAGGATGTCCTTCTGGATCTGGATGGTCCCGTAGGGGAACTTCAGCACCTTGAACCCCGTCACCGCGGCCTTCGGGATCCCGGGCTTCACCGCCAGGGCGGCCTTCTTCACCGCGGCGGGCTTCCTCGCGCGTCCCTTCTTGCGGATCACTCGCTTCTCCTTTCCCGACCACCCGTTGTCTCCGTCCTCCGCGGGGGCTGCGATGCCGCCTCCTCCACGATGCGACGGAACTCCGGGTCGTCATGCAGCGGCGCCAGATCCCGACTGCGCAGCAGCAGGCCGACGCCGTGGCCATGCTGCACGGCTTCTCTCACGTAGTGCAGAGCGCGCTCGCGCTCGCCGAAGTGACAGTGGAACCGGGCGGCGCCCGCCAGGATGCGGGCGTCGTGCGGCGCGAGGCGCAGCGCCTCCGCCATCGCCGCCGCCGCTTCATCGCGGCGGTCCAGGTTCTCCAGCAGGCTGGACAGCCGCTCCCAGGCGATGGCTTCCGCGGGGTTGTGGCGCAGCATGTCCCGCATCATCACCACCGCCCGCTCCTGCACCGCCACCGCATCCGCCTCCCGCCCGGGGATGAAGTGGTACGCGCATCCCAGGTTGCTCCACGCCACCGGGTTCGACGGGGCCAGCGCCGTTCCCTTCTCGAAGGCCGCTGCCGCCTCCTGGAAGCGGCCGAGGTGGAAGAGGGCCGTGCCCAGGTTCACGTAGCCCCCCGCGCTGGGCTCCACCTCGACGGACCGTCCGTAGGCCTCCGCCGCCTCGTCCAGACGGTCGAGCTGGAAGTAGGCCGAGCCGAGGTTGGCCAGGGCCCGGGCGTTGTCCGGGGCGAGCCGCACGGCGCGCCGCCAGGGCTCGAGCGCGCGCGCGTACTGGGCCTCCTGGAAGTACACGAAACCCAGCATGCTGTAGCCGCGCCAGTCGCGGCTGCGCGCCGTGATGGCCCTCCGCGCCGCCTCCTCGGCCCCGGCCGTGTCGCCGGTCTTCACGCACGCCAGCGCCAGCCCGAGCAGCGCCTCGGGCAGATCGGGCCGCAGCTCGAGCGCGCGCCGGAAGTCGGCGATGGCCTCCGGGTGGCGGCCCACCGACGCCCGGAGCTCGGCCCGCGTGAGCAGGACCGCCGGGTCGTCGGCGTCCAGCGCCAGCGCGCGCTCGCAGGCCGCGGCCGCCCGGCCCGCCCAGACGTGCTGGGAGGTGAGCTGGTGCTTGCACAGGTAGGCACGGCCCAGCGCGGCGTGGAGGCGGGCCAGGTCGCCCTCGCTCGCGAGCAGTTGCTCGAGGAGCGCGACGGCGCCGTCCACCGCGGCCGCGCTGTCGTAGCGCTGCAGGTAGCCGAGCGCCTGCAGGTAGCGCTCGTGCGCCGCGGGGTCGCGCGGGCGCGGTCGTCCGGGCTCGAGGGGCGCGGCCTCCGGCTGTCCCAGCGCCCGGCGCAGGCTCGCGATGAGGCGGTCCTCTAGGTCGAAGAGCTCGACCTCGGCGCCGTCCACGGTGTCGCCGGCCGTCTGCAGGCCGCGCCGCGCGTCGAGGAGCGACCAGGTCAGCCGCAGGCGCGTCCCCGAGCGCCGTACGCTGCCGCTCAGCAGGTGGGTCGCGCCCAGCCGCTGCGCCAGCTCGGGAGGGGAGAGGTCGGGGGGTGGTTGAGCGGCTGCGGGCGGGATCACGCGCAAGCCCGGCAGGCCCGCGAGCGCGGCGGCCACCGTGCCCGCGAGTCCGCGGCCGAAGGCGCTGGTGGCGCCGTCCTCCGCGCCGGAGGCGTCGGGTGTCGTGAAGGGGAGGACGGCGAGGTAGACGGGCGTCCCGGGGGAGGTCACGAGGGTGTCCTCGGCGCACGGCGCGCGTGCCGGGGCGGCTCCCTCCGTCCCGGCGGCCGCCGCCTCCCCCGGTGCCGCGAGGAGCGCACGCAGGTCGGCTGCCAGGTCCTCGGCGTGCGCGTGGCGATCCTCCGGCCGGCGCGCCATCGCCCGCAGCACGATGCGCTCGAGCGCCTCCGGGATCTCGGGCCTGCGGGTGCGGGGATGCGCCGGCTCCAGGTGCGCGATGGCGTAGAGCACTGCCTCGGGCCGGTCCCCGGTGAAGGGCGGAGCCCCGGTCAGCGCCTCGTAGAGCAGGACGCCCAGCCCGTAGAGGTCCGAGCGCGCGTCGGCGCCCTGGCCCGTGGCCACCTCCGGGGACATGTAGGAGATCGTGCCCAGCGTGGTCTGGCTGGTGGTGACCCGCGACTGCCCCTCGACCAGCGCCAGGCCGAAGTCGAGCACCAGCACACGGCCGTCGCGCGCCACCATGATGTTGCGGGGCGTGACGTCACGGTGGACGACGCCCCGGGCGTGTGCGTGGCTCAGCGCGGCGGCCACCGCGCAGGCCACGCGTGCGGCCTCGTCCACGGGCATCAGCCGGTGCGCGATGCGCTCGGCCAGCGTCTCGCCGTCCACGAGGTCCATCGCCAGCCAGACCACGCCCTCGGTCTCGCCGGAGTCGTGGACCGCCACGATGCCGGGGTGGTCGAGCAGGGACGCGGCGCGGGCCTCGTGGAGGAAGCGCCGGCGCGCCTCGGGCGAGTCGGCCAGCGTCTCGGTCAGCACCTTGATCGCGACGGGGCGGCCGACCAACTCGTCCTCGGCCCGCCAGACGGTGGCCATGCCGCCCTGGCCGAGCTTCGCGGTGATGCGGAACCGGCCGAGCCTTCGCCCGATCATGGCGCGGCCGGCGCCCGGCTGGCGCGAGGAGGGAGAGGCGTCGTCGCTGGCAGTGCCATCGCGGGGGGCTCCGAGGTCCGCGAGCAGTGACGGGGGAGAAACGCTGATCGCCGACGCTAGCCGCCTCACCCGGCCGGGTCAATAGCGGAGAAGGGGAGCGGAGGGGTGTGCGGGGTGGCGGCGCGGCCGTCACGGGACGCTTGACCGCCCCGCGGGGGATGCTTAGGTTCCGCCTCCGGGACCCGCGCCGGGTCCTCGCTGGCCGCTTCTTGGAATACCGCGGGTGTGCCCCGCCGGACGTGGCCCACCGTCGGCGGCCGCCCGCTCATCCGACCCCGTCACCGGGAGCCCCGATGAACCAGCCGCTCGAGTCCTTCTCGTACGACGACGCGATCGCACGGAAGTTCATGCTCGCCACCTTCGTCTGGGGGCTGGTGGGCATGCTGGTGGGACTGCTGGTCGCCCTCCAACTCGCATTCCCGTCGCTCGAAGTCCCGCCCTTCCTCACCTTCGGCCGCCTGCGCCCGCTGCACACCAACGCGGTGATCTTCGCCTTCGCGGGCAACGCCTTCTTCCTCGGCGCCTACTATTCGATGCAGCGCCTGCTCAAGACGCGGATGTTCTCGGACCTCCTGGGCAACCTGCACTTCTGGGGCTGGCAGCTGATCATCGTGCTGGCCGCGGTCACGCTGCCCGGGGGCTTCACGCAGGCCAAGGAGTACGCCGAGCTGGAGTGGCCCATCGACATCCTGATCGCGGCGGTGTGGGTGATCTTCGCGGTCAACTTCTTCGGCACCATCGCCCGGCGGCGGCAGCGGCACCTGTACGTGGCCATCTGGTTCTACATCGCCAGCATCGTGACGGTGGCGCTCCTGCACATCTTCAACAACCTCTCGATCCCGGCGGGGTGGCTCAAGAGCTACTCCATCTACGCCGGGGTGCAGGACGCGTTCATGCAGTGGTGGTACGGGCACAACGCCGTGGCCTTCTTCCTCACCACGCCGTTCCTGGGGCTCATGTACTACTTCCTGCCCAAGGCGGCCGAGCGGCCGGTGTTCTCGTACCGCCTCTCCATCCTCCACTTCTGGACCCTGGTCTTCATCTACATCTGGGCGGGGCCGCACCACCTGCACTACACGGCGCTGCCGGAGTGGGCCTCGACCCTCGGCATGCTGTTCTCGATCATGCTGTGGATGCCCTCGTGGGGCGGCATGATCAACGGCCTGCTCACCCTGCGCGGGGCCTGGCACAAGGTGGTCGAGGATCCGGTGCTCAAGTTCTTCGTGGTGGCGGTGACGGCCTACGGCATGGCCACCTTCGAGGGGCCGACCCTGGCGGTGAAGAGCGTGAACGCGCTGGCGCACTACACCGACTGGATCATCGCCCACGTGCACGTCGGGACGCTCGGCTGGAACGGCTTCCTCGCCTTCGGGATGATTTACTGGCTGCTGCCGCGGCTCTTCCAGACCCGGCTCCACAGCCAGAAGCTCGCCGAGGTCCACTTCTGGTTCGCGCTCTTCGGCATGGTCCTGTACGTGGTGCCCATCTACAGCGCCGGGCTGACCCAGGGCCTGATGTGGCGCGCCTTCGACGCGACCGGGAGGCTCCAGTTCCCGGACTTCATCGAGACCACGGTGAAGCTCATGCCGATGTACTGGACGCGGGCGCTGGGCGGCGCGCTCTACATCGTCGGGGTGCTGCTGTGCGGCTGGAACTTCCTCATGACCTGGCGCGCGCGCCCGAAGACCTTCGACGTGCCGGTGCTGCAGGCGCCGCCCCTGGCGCGCCGGGCCGAACCCGGGCACGAGGAGGCCCCGGCCTCGGCGTGGCGGCGCTTCACGCGCGTGACCTGGCACCGCCGCTGGGAGGCGTTGCCGGTCACCTTCACGGTGATGACCACGGTGGCGGTCGTGGTGGCCTCGCTGTTCGAGATCGTGCCGACCTTCCTCATCCGCTCGAACGTGCCGACCATCGCCTCGGTGAAGCCGCTCACGCCGCTCGAGCTGGCGGGGCGCGACATCTACATCCGCGAGGGCTGCCTCGGCTGCCACTCGCAGATGATCCGCCCGCTGCGGCCCGAGACCGAGCGCTACGGGGAGTACTCGAAGCCGGGTGAATCCGTCTACGAGCACCCGTTCCTGTGGGGCTCGCGCCGCATCGGTCCCGACCTGGCGCGGGAGGGCGGCAAGTACCCCGACCTGTGGCACGTGCGGCACATGCGGGACCCGCGCTCCGTCACGCCCCGGTCGATCATGCCTGCCTACCCGGACCTCTTCGATCGCGCGACCGACTTCGCCGGCCTGCGGAGGCGCGTGAGCGCGCTGGCGATGCTGGGCGTGCCGTACGCGGACGTGCTGCACGACGCGCCGGGCATGGCGCGCGCGCAGGCGGCCGCGCTGGCGCAGGGCATCGCGGAGCAGGGCGGACCGCAGGGGCTCGAGGACCGCGAGATCGTGGCCCTGGTGGCCTACCTGCAGCGCCTCGGCACGGACCTCGAGAAGGGCGCGGTGGCCGTGGCGCCCGCGGCGGGGGCCCGCTGACATGAGCCTGTCTGACCTGATGAGCCACGCCGGCCTGGCGCGTTACGCCGAGGTCGCGATGATCCTCTTCATGCTCGCGTTCGTCGCGATCGTGGCGTGGACCTTCGCGCCGGGGCGCAGGCGCGAGATGGACGAGGCCAGCCGGCTGCCGCTGGACGATGAGCGCACGGGGCCCGGGGGCCCGGGAGCGGACGCATGAGCGACGAGCGCGAGCAGGACCGTCTGCTCGAACACGAGTACGACGGCATCAAGGAGTACGACAACCCGATGCCGGGCTGGTGGGTGTGGATCTTCGTGGCCACCATCCTGTTCTCGGTGGTGTACGCGCTCAACGTCCCCGGCATCGGCACGGGGCGCGGCCGCATCGCCTCCTACGAGGAGGAGGTGGCGCGGGCACGCGCGAAGTACGGCGACCGCGCGGCGCCCGCCGGGGCCGCCCTGACCGACGCGCAGCTCGTCGCGTTCTCGAAGGACCCGGCGAAGCTGGCGCAGGGGAAGACCGTCTTCGAG
>Ga0315295_10000980_pt1 | contig 24339 bp, 18 predicted proteins | sample YL17G14_0_MG_FD_204453 | JGI IMG/M metagenome (GOLD analysis project Ga0315295, IMG submission 204453) | Sediment microbial communities from Yellowstone Lake, YNP, Wyoming, USA - YL17G14_0 | ecosystem: Environmental > Aquatic > Freshwater > Lake > Sediment | place: USA: Wyoming | collected... | reverse complement strand
TCGATAAGCAGGCGGAAATATTTTTCACTATTTTCGAGGGCTGCCTGGGAACGTTTGCGCTCCCCGATATCACGTCCCGATGCCAGGATGGCAAATGGCTGTCCTTGAGCGTTACGGATAAGATTGAAGGTGGTCTCACTCCAATAGGTGGTCCCATCCTTCCGGAAAAATTCCAGTTCAATGGTATTTGGCACAAACCGTTCAGGATGGGAAAGGTTTTCGGGAGACAGCATTTCTGCAAAGATCTTCAGGGCGCTCTGCAGAGAATCCGGGGAGAATTGCCTCTCGAGCGGGATGGTATTGATTTCCTCGAGGGTGAAACCGCGCGAACGAGTAACCGATGGGCTGATGTAGGTGGTGCGCAGGCCCAGGTCCATCAGCCAGATGGTATCGCTCATGTTTTCCGCGAGCATGCGGTATCTTTCTTCACTCGCCCGGACCTTTTCTTCGGTCTGCTTGCGTTCCGTAATATCGCGAGCCACCCACAGGGTGCTGTTTTCCGTCATCGGTGAGATGGAGGCTTCAAACCAGGTGGTCCGGTTATTGATGGTGAGGTCATATTCGATGTGCGTGGTCTGATTGGACTCAAGCACATGGCGGATGACATTGGTAAAGTCCACGGCCTGCTCGGGAGAGAAGACATCCTTGAGCATCTTGCCGAGCAATTCTTCCGGCGGTTTGGCAAGCAGGTTCGGATTGGTGGGAGCGATCTTGAGATATTTCCCCTGGCGGTCAATGACCAGCACCACATCGAGCATGGTTGCAAACAAGGCGCGCAATTCTGCATCGGAGGCCGCCAGTGCTTCCTCGGTTTGCTTGCGAAAGACGATTTCCTGTTGAGCCTGCTCATAAAGTTGAATATTTTTAATGGCGATTGCCACCTGGTTTGCAAAGGCAGCGATGGCGGGGGTATCCATTGCCGATAAATCTGCCCCATCAACCGCCAGGATGCCGATGGTCTCTTCTCCAACCTTCAGAGGCGAGAAAAAGGACTGATTCAGTTTAAACAGGTTTGCAATCACCCGGGATATCGAATGCAGATTCTTCGGTAGAACATCTGCCACCGCCTGGGCAGGATCTTCCACATATACCGTCTCGTTCTCGCTCATGACCCGCTGGAGGATGCTGCCTGCTCGTGGACGGAAAATAAAGTTCTTGAGAGAGAGTCCGGTTGCTTTTTCTGCCTTGCGTATAAGATCATTTTTGTAATTCACGTAGACAATATGCAGGCTTTGAGCATCCTCAGAACGACTGAAACCCGTCGTGTGATAACCCATCTGTGTTAACTGGTTCTGAATTGCCTCATAGGCTTCTTCGGTTGTACGGGCGCGCTGGACGGCTTGCGCACCCTGGCTGAGGGCCAGCAACAGGCGGTTGGCATGATCGGTTTCCTGTTTCGAACGATGCAGATCCCTTTCGGCCTGCTGGCGGTTGGTGATATCCCGAAAAGACCAGACCCTGCCGTACACGCTTGATCCTTGCATCAAGGGGTGGGATAACCTCTCGAAAACCCTGCCATCCTTGAAATCCAGCGTGTCGAAACTTTCTTCCTTCGACCTGTATAATTCCTGCACCGTATTGAGGAAACCCTTCGGATCGCTCAATTGATCGAGGACATGCTGCAGCAGGATGGAATCATTCCTCGTGACCATCACCTCCCTGGGAATCCGCCACATTTCCTGGAATCTTTCATTCGTGTAAAGGACTTCATTTTCGCTGTTGACCGCCAGGATGCCATCAGCAGTGGAATGGAGCACTGCTTGTAATGAGGCTTCGCTGCTTCGTAGTGCATCCTCGGATTGTTTGCGTTCGATCGCCAGGGAAACCTGTACCCCCACGGAAGCGAGGAAATCCCGGTCACGCTCAGTATAACAATCTACGTCTTCGTAATTTTGGACCACGATCACACCGATGGTTTCGCTGGGTGTTTTGAGCGGCGCGCCCAACCAGGAAGGCGAGTTGGTGCCGACAAGTTCCACTTCATCCTGAGCAACCAGTTCCTCGAACCTTTCCTGGGTTAGCAGGAGGGGCTCGCCGGTGCGAAAAACATACGAGGTGATGCTCTTTTCATGTTTCGACGGAGGCATGGCGGCATCATACTGGTCGACCGCGTAAACTTCTTCGAACAGCCCGCTGGTCTTGTTGTGAAAAACAACGAAGAAATTCTCTGCATAGATCACCTTGGCGATCGAACGGTGGATCAGTTGGAGAAATTCCTGCAGGTTCTTCGACACGGCCAAACCTTGCATGATCTCCAGCAAGGCCTGGCGTTCTCTTTCCGACTGACTCCGTTCGGTGACATCGCGTAGGGTGACTATGACGCCTTCTATCTCCGGGCGTTCCCGCAGGTTGCGTCCTGTTCCCTCCAGGGTGCGCCAGGTTCCCTTCCGATGGCGCATCCGCAGGGTGATGGGAAACAGCGAGGCATCGGTGGCGCGGATGCTATACCGGAACGCCTTTTCAAATAATGGGACATCCTCCGGGTGGATGTAATCCTGGAAGGCGCTGCCCTCAACGATTATGTCACTCGAATAACCCAGCAAGCGCTCGATGGAAGGATTAATATAACGAATGGTTGTATCCTGGTTGAGCAGGCAGATCAGGTCTGTGGAATTCTCGATCATGGACCGGAAACGGGCTTCGCTTTCCAGCAATGCACGCGCCACGGTATGTTTTTCAGCCGCACGCCGTATGGCAACCAGCAGCTGGTCCACCTCATAGGGTTTTTGGAAGTAGGAATACGCCCCCAGGTTCACGGCTTCGATGGCGGTCGCCTGGGTGGCGTGACCGGTGAGCACGATACACTCGGTATTGGGAGTACGCGTCTTTATGGTACGCAGCACCTCCAATCCGGACATGTCCTGCAATTTTATATCGATCAGGACCACATCAATATCCTGTTGTTCGATCCTGGCAAGCGCGGCCGCGCCAGTCGTCACAGTGATGGGTTCAAATCCCTTCAAGGCGAGTATGTCATTAAGGATCTGACCCATGTGCGGATCGTCATCCAGGAGTAGAACTTTGGTCACGTTTGAATCCATTTCAACCTTTCGGAGTTGTAAAAACGCGTCTCAATACCTATAAATAACAAAACATGAAAGTAATAGGGCGTGCCATGATGCTTTTGGAAAAATGCACGCTCATTTCAACAGGTTCCATTATACTTGTCAAGGAAGGAATTTCGATAATTTCACTGAAAGAAATCCCCCTTTCTTCCATTTGTCCGGCGGCAAGCACAGGTGTACCTGGTACTCCGCTATCTCTTTCGCAGAAATCCCGTGGCGAAGATGTAAAGAAACCAGCGCAAATAGTCAGGAGACCATTGAAGAGTCCGGAATCGACTCTTGCCAATCCGCCGTATGGGCCACCGTGCCGGTATTTCCCCCACCTTCCAGCCCAGGCGGTGACATTTCGCCAGCAGCTCGAAGCTGTATGAAAAACCCAAGGTCGATTCGATGCGGACCTGCTGCAGCAACCTGCGGGAAAAGAGCCGGAACGCGTTGGTCGCATCATGGACCGGCAGCCCGGCCAGGTAATGGAGGCTGAACGATGCCAGCCGGTACACCGCCCTCCTGGGCAGAGGGCATCCCGCCATGGAGCCTCCACGCATTAGGCGGCTGGCGCACACGATCTCGTTCCCCTGCCAGAACATCTCCGCCATCCTGTCGATCAGCCCGGCGTTGTAATCGTCATCCGCCATGTAGGAGATGACAGCGGGTGCATCGCTGGATTCGAACCCGGTCACCACCGCCCCATGCACGGACTGTCTTTTGTTTTTTACCAGGGAGATCTCGAACCTGCTGTTCACCTGGCGGAGCACCGGCAAGGTATTATCGTCGTCCCGGTCGTAGCAGATCAGGATGCGGATGGGGGTCTGCACTTCCCGGTCGAATGCCTGCAGCATCGGCAGGATGTTTTCCGCTTCGTTGTAGACCGGAATGACGAGGTCGATCCTCTTATCGTCTTTTATTTCGTCGCCAGGGGTCATTTCGGTTTGCGGCTCAGGATAAAGGACTGCTGCCCGAAAAGGGACCAAACCATCCGCAGCCGCAAATACAATCGAACCAGGAAAGGCGATCCTGACAGGCGGCTCTTGGTTGTAAAGGGGAGAAAGCGGGCGATGACCTCCTGCAGTTCGAAGCCGCAGATCTCGAGCGCTTCGACGAAGGCCCGGTCATCGATCGGGGTCAGGTGGTCGAAGAACATCCAGTAATCCCTGCTGCAAAAACGGATGTTGGGCTGCAGGACCATGAATTTTCCCCCGGGAACCAGCACCCGGTATACCTCGCGAAAGGTGGCCAGTATTTCCTCACGGCTGAGATGCTCGAAGAAATTACTGGCAAAGACCACATCCACCGATTGGTCGCTCACGGCGCCCATCCGGCTGGAACGCTCCTGGATGACCCTCACGCCCGGGGCGGCATGCGCGCTGACATCCGGGTTGAGGTCGAGGGCGGTCTTTTCAGCAGCCTGGATGTGGTTGATGAACTCGCAGTACCCAGCGCCGATCTCGAGCACCCGGCTCCCCGGATCGATATATTTCTGAAAGAAATCCCGGCACAGTATTTTCCACATCTCTTTCCGGAATTTGAGGTCCGGGTCGAAGCGCCGGGCATAGATGCGTTGTGCGTCCATCAAATCCCTCCGATCTCGATCTGCGCTTTTATCCACGGGATGATCTCGTCGAGGGCCTCATCCAGGGTCGTCCTGGCCTCATAGCCGAGGATCCTTTTTGCTTTATCCACCGCCGGGACCCGCTTCTGGACGTCATACTTGAAGGGAGCATCGCTGGTGAAATGAAACGGTCGCGTCCCGTTGACCTTTTCCCAGATGACCCGGGCAAGTTCCAATACCGTGGTCGAAACGGGGGTGGACAGGTTGAAATCTTCGTTGCGCGCCTGCCCGCTCTCCACGCACAAGCGCATCCCTTCGGCAAGGTCGCCTCCGTAGGTATAGTGGCGCACCTGGTCTCCGCTGCCGAGGATGTGGAGCGGATCCTGCCCCTTGAGCACCTTCTGGACCAGGTCGGGGACGACGTGGCTCATCGCCAGGCGAATGTTGCCCGAAAGGACCACCCGGTCGCAGATGGCTCGTTTTTCCCCGACGCCGATGCAGTTGAAGGGACGGATGATGGTATGGGGGAGTTGATATTGCTCCCAGGCTCCCTTGGCGAAGTACTCGGTGGACAGTTTCTGGAACCCGTAGGTGGAAAACGGCGGAGGGACCTTGAATTGATCGCCCTCGCGGGTGGGGAATTCGCCCGCGTTCTCAAAGACCATGGAGGAGGAAACGACATTGATCTTTTGCAGGTGTTTGTTCTTATGGGCCCAGATGGCAGCGTCGAAGGTGGCCGCCGTGATGCGCTCATTTTCAGCCAGCAGGTCGTAGGCGTATTCGTGGAACAGCGAGATCCCCCCGATGATGGCAGCCAGGGCGATCACCTGGTCGCAATCCTCCACCAGGTCCTTCAGCAAGGCAGTGTCCTTGGCATCCCCCTCGGTGAAATGATAGTCCGGATGCCGGTCGTAACTCTTCTCCACCCTGCCGTACTTGGAATAGTTGTCGATCCCCACCACGGTGTGACCGTGCCTGAGCAGTTCATCCACGAGATAACCGGCGATGAAACCAGCCGAGCCGGTGACCAGTATCTTCATATCCAGCGGCTTTCAGATAAGCGTCCCATTGCCAAGGGAACCCCAGACATCGATGACAGGCTTGCCCTGCAAATGCAGGTCCCTGTACTGCCGGTGCGGCACGCAGAGGATGAGGATATCGCTGCCAGCGATGACCTCATCGAGCGGTTTCAGTTCCGGGTCCAGATTGACGTACGGGTCGGTGGTGAGCACCGACCGGGCCTTGAACTGGAGCACTTTCTTCATCTTGTAACTCAGCGAGGCGCGCATGTCGTCATTATCCGCCTTAAAGGCCATGCCCAGCAGACCGATGGTGGAATTCTTCAGGTCGTATTTCGAGGCCAGCTGGTCGACAATATAGAGCACCAGGCCCTCGTTGACATTCATCGCCGCCTGCCCGAGGAAGAATTCATTCTTCGCAAAGGCGTTCAACTGCATGGTGTCCTTCAGCAGGCAGGGACCGGCGGCAAACCCCGCTCCCGCCAGCCCGTCGAGGCGCGGGTAGTGGAATTTCACCCCGTTCATCACCCGCTCGTAATCCACGCCGGCCGAGGTGGTGATCATGTAGAACTGGTTGGCGATGGCGAAGGTGATGTAGCGGTAGGCATTGGAGAACAACTTGGAGAACTCCGCTTCCATGGGTGAGAGGTGGACAAGCTCCACGCCTATCTGACCGAAGAAGGCGGCGGCGGCTTTTTCAGCACGCGGGGTGGTGCCGCTGACGATCTGGGGCAGGCTGCGGATCTCGGCGATCGAATTGCCCTGCACCACCCGTTCCGGGCAAAAAGAGATCAGCGGTTTGCGCGCCATCGACCCGAGCCAGCCGGCAAGCCAGTCGGTGGTGCCCGGGTAGACCGTGGAACGCAGGATGAGCAGCTGGCTGTCATTGAGGAAGGGCAGCAGGGTTTCGAAGGAGTGGCGCAGGCCGTTGAATTCCGGGTTCAGGAACTCGTCGATGGGGGTGCCAACGGTAATGACCAGGGTCTTCGAGCAGGCAACCACATCGGGCGCGCTGGAAAGCATGAGATTGCCCTTCGCCAGCGCCCGTTCGAGCAGGGACTTAGCCCCCTTTTCCATGAAGGGAACCCGCCCCCTGCTGATCTGCTCCAGGGAGGCCTGGTTGATGTCGTAGATCGCCACCCGCAGACCCTGGTCGGCGAAGACCAGTGCGAATGGCAGACCGATATGCCCCGCTCCCCCCACCACGCACAGATCATACTTGAATCGGCTCATGTGAGCATCCTCTATGGCGGTGGATAAAGACCGCCTGATCGTCAGGGTTAATTGTACTATAGAGGGGCTTCACAGCAACCTCCCAAGGTTCTTGAATCCTCTTTCCCAAATCTGTATAATGATTCCATATCATTCACCGGGGGGTAAAAAATGCCGCTTCACCAATCAAGGGCAGGACGCTGTGGAGACCGTGCGACGGCGCCTGCCGGAGGAGGAGAGCAATGAAGACCCTGTTCCGCTGATCAGCAATCCTGCTGTTCGTCCTGATCCTTGCCGCCTGCAACCTGCAGCGGACGGTTCCACCCACGCTCGCGCCCCTCGATGAGGAGGCTGCTGCGACAACCGAAATCCCCGTCCAGCCCGCCGCGGCGAGCGCTACACCCGAAGTCCCGGTGGAGATTGCTTCCCCGAGCGAGACGCCCACAGTCACGATCGTCCACCTGGCAACCCCGGGGGAAGGAGCGGCGGCGCAGTCCAACATCGGCGACACCATCTCCGGTGACACCGCCTTCCAGGGAAAGCCCAACGAGCCGCCCGGCGGGGACCAGTGGCTGGTCAACCTCTACGAGCGCCCGTTCAACGCGCTCACCCAGGATATCTTCTTCCCGGACCTCGACATCCGCACCGCCCAGCTGGGACTGGGCGGTCCCTGGATGTACGCCACCATCCAGCTCTACGGGCTGGACCCGGCGACGGGTACGCTGGCGGGTCACTATGGCATCGAGATCGACCTGGATGTGGACGGCCGCGGTGAATGGCTGATCATGGCGGATGCGCCGCTCGCGGATGACTGGTCGGTGGTTGGCGTGCGCGCCTGGAACGACACCAACGGGAATGTGGGGCAGAGGGTGGCCTGCTACGCCGATCCCCCTCAGACAGGTGACTCGTATGACAAACTCTACTTCGACCAGGGTATCGGCCCCGACCCGGATGCCGCCTGGGCGCGCTTCATCGGCGGGACACCCCCGGCGGTGCAGATCGCCTTCAAGCACTCTATGATCGGCCTGGATGACGAGTTCATGTGGGGCGTGTGGACCGACCAGGGCGTGAATCAGCCCGCATGGTTCGATTACCACGACCATTTCACCCAGGAGGAGGCCGGCGCGCCGTTCTCCACCATGACAGACTACTACCCCATCAAGGCCATCGCCGAACTGGATAATACCTGCCGCATGGCGTACGGCTTCAGCCTCGTCGGGAACGAGCCCTGCCTGTGCGCAGGCAACGTGAAGACCCCCACGCCCACCACCCCACCGTACGCTTCGCTGGGCGGTTACGTCTGGAAAGACCTGAACGGCAACCGCATCTACGATGGCGCGGGTATTGACGGCGGTTTCGGAGGCGCGACGGTGCTGGTCCGCTTCGGTGCCTGCCCGGGCGGTGCGATCGCCGGGTCAGCCATCAGCGGTGCATGGGGCCGCTACATCGTCGAGGACCTGCTCCCGGGCGCTTACTGCGTGGAGGTGCCACCTTTTGCGGGTTTTGTATTCATACCCGTAAACCGCGATGTCACGCTGCTACCGTTTGAATTCAAGGACAACGTGAACTTCATGCTGTTCGTCGGACCATAAAGAGAGACGACTGACCCAATTAAATCAACCTGAGGAAAGAAACCAATGTGAGGAATCAAAAAGACGCCCTCTTGGATATGGGGCGTCTTTTACAGGTTGCGGGGGCTGGACTCGCGGAACGTCCCCTGTGGGGAAACCAGCGACCTCCAGGTTATGAGCTCCAGTCCTGTCCCCGCACGATTTTCACATAAAGCTCGTGTTTTCGACCTGCTTTCGGACCTGCGATGTAGATGAACCCGAAGAACTGTGATTGGCTGATCAGTAAATTTAATTTAGCCCGAAAGTACAGATGTTCTAATTATATCACTTTCTGCCGTCGCGAGATTATGCTTTTCTTACGCGCTTTTCCAGGCTGCTGTACGAATATGATGTTTGTACGGATGGATGGTTTCGATTACCTTGGTCTCAGATTGCTGGGCAAAGTAAAGATCCCAGCGCAACTGCAGATTCATCCAGAAATCAGGCGAGTTACCAAAGAATTTTGCCAGGCGCAGAGCACTACTCGGGGTTGCGCCCCGCCGGCCGTTGACCAGATCATTGATCCGTTGATAGGGTACATGGATGGCGTTTGCGAGTTCGCGCTGGGTTATTCCCATCGGGACAAGGAACTCTTCCAACAGCATTTCGCCGGGATGAGTAGGGGTGCGGTTGGTCGGATCACTGAACATATTGATTTCCTGATTATTAATAAACAGAAGCGATTACGAAGCTGCTTGGATCAATGCATGTTCCAACAAATCGCTGACCTTCAATTCCTTAGCCCATTGGTGCAGGTATTCCAGATCAATATCCCCTGCCTTCGTCTTCAACACACCGAGAATGTCCCGCCATTGACGGTCGGATGCTTCGCCACCCATGCGATACCATTCCAATTTTGAGAGGATGGTATCTTCGGGGCTGGCGAATTTTGCGCTGACCTCTTTCCCCAAAGTTAAGGTTTGGCGTCTGGCTCGGGCTAGCTGGGACTTGAGGAATGGACTTGGTCGTGGGATGAAAACATCTACCTTAAACATGGTGTCACGATGGATGATGTTGAAACTTGAGTTGTGCTGAATGGACTCGGTAATCATCTCCTGGTCAACATAAAATTCAGCCTCCAACGCCGAGACAAATGGCTCGATATGTTCCAGGTGCATTTCTGCAATTATGTCTGAATCCTGGGTTGTGCGCACCATGCCATAAAGCGTGCTGGCTAACGAGCCGCCAATAAGGTAGGGCACGCCAAGTCTTTCGAAAATCCCGGTCACTATGAGCGTGACCTCGATTGGTTCATTTTCCATCCCGAATCTCCCCATATACTTTGCGGGCCAACTCTTTTCCCAATAATAGATCGGCCAGCCGGCTTCGAAGTTCTGCCTCACTGTCTTGTGGATATTGCGCGTGCAGCCCTGCCAGTGCCAACATCCGTGCAGAGGCGTTGAGTTGCGCCAGCATGTGCATTTTGCGAGTAGGGCTGGCCTGCCGCCACAACTGGATTTGGAGGGCTTCCATTTTGGGATGGGTATCGGAAAACAAAGCGCTCATGTTTTCAGTATAGCACAATCGATTAGTAGAATACTGAGATCGACCATTATCGGCAGCTTAGCTGCCACATTTCATTTCCAAGTTTTTTTTGTAGTCCTGGACTGACACATTCGGATTCAGCGTCCCGCTCACCAGCAGGACGGTTGACATCCGGTTTTCAACATTATACGACTGGGCATAGGTCTGCCCGGCCTCTACCCGGCAGGCATAAATCAAAAAGACGCCCAAAAGGGCGTCTTTCTCAGGTTGCGGGGGCTGGACTCGAACCAGCGACCTCCAGGTTATGAGCCTGACGAGCTGCCACTGCTCTACCCCGCGACGGGTCGAACGAGCCGGTATTGTATCACCCCCGCAGGGTCAAGTCAAGGACGGAGGTAGAATTCCCGGCTGAAAAGGTACATCGTCCCGCTGATGCGCTCGTCTACCGCGCGGACCACCAGCAGCGCCCAGGTCCCGGAGGTCACCGAGTAGGGGACGTCCGCGCGGAAAGGCACGTAGCTGTCGTCCGGGGAAGGGGTCACCGCCGCCAGCGCTGATCCGACGGTCTTCCCGTCGCGGCCGATCAATTCGATCACCAGGGGTAGGTCGTTGTAGGGGCGGATCTTACCCTCCACCGGCAGAGTCCCGCCGGCGATGCGCCGGTTGACGACCGGCTTGTCGATCACGGCGCGTTCCTTGAGGTTCCCGGGCGGATTGATGATCGTATACCCCTCGGCGAGCAGAACCAGGTGCTCCGAATAGAGGGCGTTGATGCGCCCGTACTGGTCCACCGTGTTCAGCGACAACCGGGCGAGTTCGCCAACTCCCGGGATCTCGAAGGTCAGCGTCCAGGTGAACAACGCCCACTGGAAGGCGGTATACAACTGCAGCACCTGCGACGAGATCAGCCGCCCGTCCTCGCCGTACAGGTAGGCATAGCCCCTGTGGTTGTACCCGGGGATGGCATACCCGTACACCATCACCGGCGAAACGAGCTTGGAGAGCGGACCCGGGCTGTAGAACTGGATCATCCCCGAGCCCACGTCCGGCTGCGGGATGCTGGTGGCAACGGTGGTAGGGAGGTAAAGCGTGGGCAGCGGGGTCAGCGATTCAGCGAGCGTCGGCTCGAGTGTGGGGATTATTTCGACGGTGGGGCTTGGTTCGGTGGTGGGAGAGACGGTCGGCGTGGGGGGCAGGGCCGTCGGCGTATCTTCCGGGGGCGGTGACGCTGTGACCGTGGCGGATGGAACCGGTGATTGGGTCACCGTAGGATTCGGGGTCGCCGTCCAGGGTGCGCAGGCGGTCAGCAAGGCGAGCAGGCTGCAAATCAGGAAGAAGCGCGCGAGCATGTCAAAATTATACCCGTAAAAAAGGGACGCTCCACCCGGAGCGTCCCTTGGGAACTAGAGACCGTAGATCTGGCTGTATTTTTCCGTCAGGTAGCGCAGGTAGGGCGCCGGGTCGATCCTGGACCCGGTCACCTTCTGCACCAGTTCCTGCGGTTCGAACTTGGCCCCGTGGCGGTGCACCTTCTCGCCCAGCCAGCCCAGCAAGGCGCTGAACTGACCTTTGCGGATCTGCTCCACCAGGTCCGGAATGTCCCCGTTGACTTTCTCCCATAGCTGGACAGAGACGAGGTTGCCGAGGGCGTAGGTGGAAAAATAGCCGATATCGCCGGTGGACCAGTGGATATCCTGCAGCACGCCCCTGGCATCATCCGGCGGCACCACGCCCAGGTATTCCTGCATCTTCTGGTTCCAAAGTTCCGGCAGGTCGCGGGCGGTCACGCTGCCCTCCAGCAGGGCGATCTCCAGTTCAAGTCGCAGCATGATGTGCAGGTTGTAGGTGGCCTCATCGGCTTCCACGCGGATCAGGGACGGCTGCACCTTGTTGATGCCTTTGTAGAACGCCGCCAGCGGCACGCCCGCCAGCTGCGGGAACACTTCCTGCAGGCGGGGGTAGAAGCATTCCCAGAAGGGCAGCGAGCGCCCCACCAGGTTCTCCCACATGCGGCTCTGGGATTCGTGCAGTGCCAGCGAAGCCCCGCCTTCCAGCCCGGTGCGATCCAGCGCGGGGGCGCAGCCCAACATGTAAAACGAGTGCCCGCACTCGTGCATGCTGCCGAAAAGCATCGAGTTGAGAAAGTCGGGATTGACCCGCGTGGTGATGCGCACGTCGTTGATCCCGAAACTGATGCTGAAGGGATGGGTTGCCTTGTCCTCGCGGCCGCGCTTCCAGTCGTAGCCGAAGCGGGTGAGCACCTCCACGCCGAAATCCCACTGCTTCTTCTCGTCGAAGGGCTGATGCAGGAAGGAATCTTCCACCTGCGGTTTGCCCGAGATCGCCTTGATGAGTTCCACCTGTTTCGGGCGCAGACCTTCGAAGATGGCCTTTACCTCGGCGGTTTTCATGTTCGGTTCGTAGTCATCCACCAGGGCATCATAGGGATGCTCCACATCCGGGAAAAAGGAGGCGTATTCCCGGCGCAGGGCAACGACCTTCTCCAGGTGCGGGAGGAAGATGGAGAAATCCGATCGGACGCGCGCTTCCATCCAGGCCTGCTGACTGAGGCTGGTGACCCGGTTCAATTCCACGATATATTTCGAGGTGACCCGCACCGCTTTCCCGTAAGCCCGGGCGGTCACCTTCACCAGCCGGGCATCATCCGAATCCGGGTCCAGGCTGGCAGCGAGAGGCTGGAGGTCTTCGAGCAATTTACCCAGCTCAGGCGCTGTCTCGCGCTCGTGCACTAGTCTGCGGAGCAGCGCCAGCTGGTCCCCCCTCCCTTCCGCGCCCCCCGAAGGCATGTAGGTGCGCTGGTCCCATTCGAGCACGGCTGCGGTGTTCTTCAGATCGGATATTTCTACCAGGAGGTTCCGCAACTGCTTGATCTTTTCTTCCATGAGTTTCTCCTCTTTGTCTATGATATAGAGTTGTCAGTCACCCTCGCCCTGCCATATCCATAAAAAATCCCGGGCGCATATATTATATATGCGCCCGAGTTACTTCTTATCCCATTCCCTATCGATTAATTCATCCCTGGAAAACGGACTCTATCAACCTAAGTGATTACGTACCAGAATCGGAAATTCGCTATTCCGGTGTCACCCGCATGGACAGTAATATCCACAGGCCCTGAGCCTCGATTGGCAGCCGCGGGCATGGCAGGGACATCCACACAATAGGTACCAGCGGGTACTGTTACCGTGTAATTTCCCCAGGCATTGGTGGAAATTGTCGCCACTGTGCCACCCGGCGATGCGCAAGTTCCGGTTCTCACACGGACACTCGTACCCGGAAAACCATAATCCGGCGGTGAATCATATTTTCCATTCCAATTGTTATCATACCAGACCAGTCCTACGATTTTTGCAGGAACCACCGGTGTGGGGGTTGGCGGCACGGGGCAGACCCCCGGCTCGATGCCTGTGGGGGTGAAACCCACCGCCCAACGGCAGGTGTTATCCGCTACCGCAAAGGCTTTCAGCGGGTAGAACTCGGTCAATTCGCTCAGCGACGAACCGGCTTCAGCGATAGTGAAATGGTCGTTGTAATCGAACCAGGCCGGGTTGAGCATGCTCTCGCTCATCGCCCAGGCACCCCAGGTGAAGTTGCCGTCATCGCCGATCAGGCTGCGTTTGAAAGCGATCTGCACACTGTTCGGGTCAGCGGGTGAAATGCGCGCCCAGGCGCCGTCCGCATCCACGCCAACGCCATTGTTGAACAGGAGGATCTCGTAACCGTCCCCGCGCCCCGGGCCATCCGACATGATCGGGTGGGTAGCGCCCACGTCGTGGTTGCCATCCTGCCAGGCGCGCACCCCGTCCGTTTGCCAGATTGCTCCGGGATTCACAGCCATCAGCAGCACATCGCCGCGGCCGTCCACGTTCAGGTCGATCTCCAGGCCGTAGGCACCGGTCAACCCGCCGGCAGGGTCCTGCCCGGCAAGTTTAATGTCCACGAAGAACCACTGGCTGTCGTGCGAGACGCGTGCCCGCAGGATGTCCAGGTCCGGGAAATAGGTATCCATCGTGTTAGCGTTGAATGGCCGTTCGTACAGGTCGACGCTGAAATTCTCACCACCCAAGGCCCTGTGCTGGGAGGCCATGGAGGAGGTGTCACGGTCGGTGACCTCGCTCAGGAAACTCCCCGGGAGCTCGCCCGGCACCAGTACATGGACGATGGGCGTGCTCGTGTAGGTGGGAGTGCTTTCCGCCACGGTGGGCATAGATTCCGTCGTCGGCACGACCGGCTCCCCTGCCGTGGTGGGTAGTTCGGTCTGCACGCTGGCCGCGGTCGGTTCCACCGGCGCGGTAGCGGTGGTGAGGGAGATCTTAACTCCGTTGCACGCCAGGAGGGCGGTCACCAGTACGACTGCAGGCAGCCAGGCGGTTGCCTTTCGGGACATTTTCCAATTCATCTCTTCACCTTCTCCTTATAATGAATCAAATGAGGATAAATCTTGAAGACGAAATCTTTGAAAAAGTACAATCCTTTAGAAACCTTTTACCATACCTGTCCGGTATTGCCTTCCCGGCTGGATGGGTTCGAAACCAATCCTGGTGATCCCAAACCCCACGATCCTGCCATATTCCGATAAAAACGATACGGTAACGAAATTATATGTATTTTAACCTTGAAACGGAATTCTGCCAATCACCCGCAGCAGGTAATTCTATGCAACCATTCCATCAGGCGGTTCCTGGCGGACCAGGTCGAGATACCAGCATAACATGGTCTCGTGCTTCATCTTGGGCTCGGCTGCGTACCCATAGTGGCGGATATCGCCCAGTTCGCAGCCCATGCGCTGGTAGAAACGGCAGGCGGGCAGGTTGGTATTTTGAGTTTCCACTTTCATCTGCAGGCAGCCTCGTTCCCGCGACCATTTCACGGCATGGCGGAATAATGCGATCCCCACACCCTGATAGTCAGGCCGCACGCGCAGGTCCCACAAAACCGAAAGGTCCCTGCGCCCGTCCAGCATGTCCACACCGGGGCTCGCGAACGCAACAGCCGCCCCGCTGACCGGTGTCCCGTGATCCTTCGCCAGGAAGAAACCCCAGCGGCTCACGTCGAAGGATGCCGGCCATTCCACCGGGGTATCCCCCAAGGCGTCATAGTCCTTCCAGTACGGATTCTCCAGCGCGGCCTGCCTCAGGAGCACCCCGCCCAGGCCGCGGTCGATCAACTCCACCTGCAGGATGGTTTTCACTTCATATTTACTCGGGATGCGGGAGTATTCCCGCAGGTCCCCGGGGCCGATCGCGACGATCTGGACAGGCATGGCTGGCTCCTTGATCAAAAACTCCGGCACCACACGGTGCCGGAGATAATTCTACATCCTTCTTTATTTTAATAGTCTATTCGTAGCGCAGGGCTTCCACCGGTTCCAGGCCGGCGGCGCGGTTGGCCGGGTAGATCCCGAAGAACAGGCCCACTGCCGCGGAGAAAAGTGTCGCCAGCAGTATGGCATTCAGGCTGATGGCCGGATTGAATGGATTACCCGAAGCGGAGGCGATCCGCCCGACAATAAAACCCAGGAACCAGCCCAGCAGGATGCCGATCAGGCCGCCGATCAGGCTGAGCATGGACGATTCGATCAGGAACTGGATGAGGATGTCGCGCCGGCGAGCCCCCAGCGCCTTGCGCAGCCCGATCTCGCGCGTGCGCTCGGTGACCGAAACCAGCATGATGTTCATGATCCCGATCCCGCCCACCAGCAGGGAAATGCCGGCGATCCCGCCCAGGAAAATAGTGAAGACACCGGTCACCGTGGTGGCGATGGATAGGAAATCCGCCTGGGAGAAGACCGTGAAATCATCCATGCCCACCGGCGTGCGGTGGCGCTGGCGCAGGATCTGCTTGACCTCATCGGTGGCAAGCGGAACCGCCTTGGCACTGACCACCTGGATGAAGAGCTGGTCCACTTCATTCAATATCGAACGGTGGATCAGGCGCGTCTGTGCAGTGGTGAACGGCACGATGACCTGGTTATCCTGGCTGCCGAACATCCCCCCGCCTTTGGATTGCAGGATGCCCACCACGCGGAATGGCTGCCCGTTGATGCGGATGGTCTCGCCCACCACGCCGTTCCGGCGGTCGAACAGCTTGTCCGCCACCCCCGGCCCGATGACCACGGCGGAGGCGTTTCCCTGCAGGTTATCCTGGGTCAGGAAATCCCCTTCCAGCAGGGAGTAATTCTGCATGGCAAAATAGGCCGGTACGGTGCCGGTGACGCTCACGCTCATCGTCTGACCGCTGGCGGTGATGTCGGCGCGGCCCTGGATGAGCGGCGCCACGGCAAGCACATCGGGCGCGGCGTATGGATCCGCGATCGCCTGGGCATCCCCCAGCGTCAGCGGTTTGGGGTTGCGCACGTCCTGGAGCTGGTTCCCCGAGGAGACGAACAGCAGGTTGGTGCCGATCCCGCTGATCGCCCCGGTGATAGTATCCTGGGCCCCCTGCCCTATCGCCAGCATGGCGATCACCGCGCCCACACCGATCACGATGCCCAGGATGGTGAGCCCGGAGCGGAGTTTATTGCCGTTCAGCGTTTCCAGCGCTTCGACGATGGACTGGGCGATGTTCATTTCATTTCCTCCACCAGCCCGTCGCGCAGGTGGATGATGCGCTGGGTCTGTGCAGCAATGGCCGCGTCATGGGTGACAATGATCAGGGTGGTGCCTTTTTCGCGGTTGAGCGCCAGCAGGAGATCCAGGATCTCCTTCCCCACCTTGGAATCGAGGTTTCCGGTGGGTTCATCCGCCATGATGATGGCCGGTTTATTCACCAGCGCCCGGGCAATGGCCACCCGTTGCTGCTGCCCCCCGGAGAGCTCGGTCGGACGGTGGGTCATCCGGTCGCCCAATCCCACCGCTTCCAGCGCTGCCCGCGCCTGCTCCTTCTTGTTGGGTACGAGCCCGGCATAACGGAGAGGCAGTTCCACGTTCGCCAGGGCGGTGGTGCGTGAGAGCAGGTTGAAGGATTGAAAGATGAATCCCACTTTCCGGTTGCGGATGTCCGCCAGCTGGTCGTCGCTGAGGGTTTCCACGGCCTCTCCATCGAGCACATATTTTCCGGAACTCGGCAGGTCGAGGCAGCCCAGGATGTTCATCAAGGTGGATTTGCCGGATCCCGAAGGACCCATGATCGCCACCACTTCCCCGCGCCGGATGTTACAGGATACACCCGCCAGTGCGTTCACTTCCACCGCACCCATCTGGTACACTTTCCTCAGGTCTTCGGCATGGATCACCCAATCCTGTGCCATGCTATCCTCCACCAAAGATGCTGCGCGCCCCATTATCCTGGCCGGGACGAAAATCCAGCGGGGGATTCAATACCAGCACATCCCCGGCGGAGAGATCACCCGTGAGCAACTCGCTCATCGTGTCATCCGACGCCCCCAGGGTGACCGGTACCTGGATCAGCACTCCGTTGCGCAGGACGTACACCAGCCGCTGACCATTTTCCAGGTGCACCGCCCGGTTCGGCACCAGCAGCACATTTTCCAGGGATTGGACAGTTATTGTCACCGAGGCGGTCATGCCCGGTTTCACATTTTCATCAGGATCGGATAATTCCACCGTGACATTGAAATTGACCACGCTCTGCACCGAAGTACCCACCCGGGAAACCTCCACCACCTTCCCGTGGTATTCTTTTCCAAGGGCGGCATCAAAGGTCACAATGACTGCCTGGTCAACGACCACGCGGTTGATATCCACCTCGGAAACCTGCACATCCACCAGCAGGCGCGAGAGATCGTCCACGCGGAACCCGGGGCTGCCCGCAGTCACCTGGTCGCCTGCCATGGCATCCACCACGGTAACCGTCCCGGCGAAAGGTGCAGCCAGGCGCGCATAGTTCATGGTCGCCTGGGCGGCGTCCACGCGTGCCCGTGCCGCTTCCACATCTGCGGGATCCGGGCCGTCCTTCAGCCGCGTCCATTCACGCTGGGCATCGTCCAGCTGCGACTGTGCCAGCGCCAGTTTTGCCCGTGCCAGGTCAATATCGCTTCCGCTGGGAACCAGCAGGAAGAAATTCAGGTTGGCCTTGGCACGCCGCAAGGCCTGGTCGGCATTATAAAAGGCTGTGTACGCCTGCGCCTTGAGCATATCGCCGTCAGCCCGGTCTTTGACATTATCATACATTGCCTTGGCACTATCATACGTACTTTGTGCGATGGTCAACTGCGCCTGGTAATAAAGGATATCAGCCGACGAGCCGCCGTGGTTGGTTGCCAGCATGCCAGTCAGGGTATTATTGGCGCTGTTGTAACTCTTCTGGGCATTGACAAGATTGAGCTGCGCCTGAGCCCGCTGCGTGCTAGACTGCAGCACGCTGTCAAGGTTTCGCTGCGCGGTCACCAGGTCTGCCTGCGCCAGGACGACATTCTGGGCCAGCGAAGTGGGAGAAAGGGAAGCCAGGACAAAACCGGCTTCCACCAGGTCACCCGGGCTGGCGTTCACCGCGGCGATCATTCCGCTCGTCTGCCAGTTGATACTGGCAGTCTGGGCAGCACGCAGGTTCCCCGTTGCCCCGATGGTGGCATTGAGATTCCCTCGCTCGACCGTCGTGGTTTGATAGGTACTGGCTGACGAAGAACGAGCCCGGATAGTTAAGAATACAAATACCAGCACAGCCACCAGGAGCATGAGGGCGATGGAGAGCCAGATTCGACCCTTCCTGCCCATGCTCTTCTTTCTGGTGGAAACGGGATTTCCCATAGTGTTGCTTTCCATGATCACTCCTTCAATTGATTCTTCACGATTAGATCTGAAACCTGGATGATTTTACTCTGTGAATGTCAAACCTGAAAGCATTACAACCCCCCCTCTTATGGAAGTATTACATCCCCTGACATTGTGATTATCGTCGCAATCAATGGTGACATATAAGCCTGTATCCACAACCCAAGTTTGAGTATGATACATATCGAAATAGTGCGTACTGCGTAAATAATACCCAAATCGTCTTGTTTTCATGCCAGCAGGATGGTATCATCAGGTAGATCAACGATACGATGCGAAACGAAGGTGCGGGTACCGGCAGGAGAATTGTGTATGCAAACCATCCCAAGTGAATTTCTGGAAATTGACCGCAAAGCACGCGTCTACATGCCTTACCAGGATCTTTCCCTGCGGCCGCCCACGGAACGCGTCTGCGACTTTGGCGATGTGGTCATCCCGCTTGATTCCGACCGCGCCATGATGGAGGCTTCACGCTGCATCCACTGCCCCGACCCTGCACCGTGCATGCTTGCCTGCCCCTGCCATAATGACATCCCCTCCGCCATCTGGATGATCGAACAAGGGAACTACGTGGAAGCTGCCCAGTTGTACCGCCAGACCTCCTCTTTGCCTGAGATCTGCTCGCGGGTCTGCCCGCACGAACAACTCTGCCAGGGTTCCTGCGTGTTGAACAAAACCCACGAACCGGTGCTGTGCGGTCCGCTCGAGACCTTCGTGACCTGTTACGAACGCAAGACCAGCGGCGTTGCCATCCCAGTCGGCAAACCGACGGGCAAAAAGGTCGCGATCGTCGGCGCAGGACCGGCAGGCCTGGGTTGCACCGAAAAATTACTGGAACAGGGTCATTCCGTCACGCTTTTCGACTCCAAGCCCGCCCCCGGAGGCCTGCTCGTCTATGGCATCCCGAATTTCAAACTTGCCAAGGAAGTATTCTTCTGCCGCTGGAGCGATTATGAAAAAGCCGGCGCTAAATTTGTCGGGAATACCCGCATCGGCAAGGACAAGTCCATCGATGACCTGTTCAAGGAAGGCTACGATGCGGTCTTCGTTGGCGTTGGCACCGGCATCGATGCGAAGATGGAGACTCCCGGGGAGGACCTGCCCGGAGTGTACGAAGGCACCGATTTCCTGATGCGCGCCAACACCGAACTGAACCTGCTCCCGGAAGGTCAGCGCGAACGCCCGGTGCTTGGAAAACGCGTGGTGGTCATCGGCGGTGGCGACACGGCTTCCGATTGCCTGCGCTCCGCCTTGCGCCTGGGCGCCGAAGAGGTATCCTGCGTTTACCGCCGCACCGAGAAGGAAATGCCCGGCGGGCGGAAAGATCGCAAGATGGCGAAGGAAGAAGGCGCCAAGTATCGCTTCCTCACCCAGCCGGTCCGGTTCATCGCCGGCGAGGACGGACACCTTACTGCCATGGAATGCATCGAAATGAGACTCGGTGACCCGGATGCCAAGGGTCGGCGGAAGCCGGTGCCCGTGGAAGGCTCCAACTTCTCCATCGCCGTGGATACAGCCATCAAGGCTCTCGGCTACTGGCCCGACCCGATCATCGGTGAAACCACTCCCGGCCTGGAAGTGCACGACTGGGGTCTGATCACGGTGACCGACAGGGAGACCGGTGCCACCACCCGTCCGGGTGTCTTCGCCGCGGGCGACGGGGTGACCGGTGCAGACCTGGTGGTCACAGCCATGGTCGGCGGTCGAAAAGCCGCTGCAGCCATCGGCGACTATTTGATAGAAAAGTAGCAATGTAGCAACGAAAAAGGGCTTTCCTGAAAAGGAAAGCCCTTCTGCTTTTAATCAATGTCGACGTCATTTCAAAGAATAAACCCCGTAAGCATTATCTTCGTAATCCTCTCTCAGTTCCGGGCACGAGGCAGGAAAATCCGCAGGCAGGACTACCTTCGTGACCCCTTCTGCCTTGAAAGCAGGGAGTAAATCACAATTTGAGTCCTGGTAAAACCTGTGTGCCAGCTGGTATCTTCGATACCATTCCAGCACTTCGCTGTCATGATACGGGATGGATTTAAAATCCACGTACACAGGCGCGCCGGTCGTCAGGCGGAAAGCCTCCATCTTGACCGGCACCAGGTAGGTATCGTTTTCAGCCTTGTGCGCCGAGACGAAAGCCATCACATGCCCGGCGGGATCCTCCTTCTGCCGGGCAAGGTCGATCTGGAAGCGCGCCGCGCCGGCGAAAATAAATCCTGCCAGCAGGATCATGCAAGGGATGCGGACCCAGTTTTCCACCCTGGCTGGATCGGCTTTCCAGGAAATATGGATCTTCGTGATGCCGTAAGCCAGCAGGATGCTGGATGAGACCGGTACCAGGACCACAGAGATCCGCCACGGATAGATCAGGGCGAGAGCATCGCTCCTCGTGATCTCCTGGGCTGCGGTCAGAATGATGGTGCTGAGAAATAGCGCCAAGAGAATGGGGAAGAGGTGGTGCCTGCGTACAACCAACAGTGCACCGGTGACGATCGCCGCCTGAACCGCAACACTCCAGTCAAGCCACTGGGAGATAACGGCATGGTGAGGGACGCGGTAATTGACCAGGATTTCGTTAGCCTGGCGGGCCAATTCCACGGAGGTCGACCTGAAAACAACAAATGTATATGCCACGACAGGCGCTACGAGCAGCAAGGCGGTTACTGCGAAGAGCGCAGGACTCTTGAGGTCCCTTTTCTTTTGAAATATCACCCACAGATATCCGAGGGTGAGTACGGCAGAGGTTAGCAGGTATACAGAATGAAATGAGACTGCCACCGATAACGAAAGCAAGGAGAAGAAGTAGCGATTCTTCAAGAACAGGTAGATCGAGAGCAGCAGGAATACCCCGAATGTGCTTGGCTGAAATACCTGCCCGAGCAAACGCTGACCCGCCACCCCGCCTTCCAGCAGGAACGGTTTTTCAGTCCCGAGGGCCCGTGATAAGAAATAATGCATCAGCGCTGAGTGGGCTCCCAGGAAGAGGACCATAAAGAGCAGGCTGCGATTTTTCGATCGCCGCAGGTTGAACAACAGGTCTGAAATGCCAAACAGGGAATACAGGTAGATCCCCATCAGGATGGCGTAGTAAAAATAGAACATTACGCCATTCCTGAAAATTAAATAGGTGCCTTCCACCAGGGCGCTGAACAGCGGTAAAGGGTCGATCGTGTTGGCGAGCCAATCGTGAGCCAGGTAGCCTTCACCAGCATGGGCGATCCCGTGCAGGAAGTATTGATATTGATTCGACGAGTAGAGCGGGGATTGAGCGTAAATGATCCCAAACAGCAGGGACCAGGTCAGGAAACCAACCACCCCCAAAAGAGTCTTGTTCCTCAAAATGCCTTTGATGCTTATCACTTGTTGTTCTACCATTTTATGGTTTCCCCGCCCAGACAGCCACGAGGGATGCAGAGGATTTTCGCACCTTCGAATTACTTACCATCCAAATGTCGAAACAACCCCCGATCATAATTCTGCCTCCGGAGGGGAAACTTCCGGGGAAATTCTCCTACGGGATGGGATTACTGTAACCCCAGTCGTAGCCCAGGGCGACGACGATATCCTCCGGAGCGTCAGGATTGAAATCCACCTTAATCTGGTTGGAACGGTCGAATTGCATCAACGCCATCAGGTACTGCATCGCATACGGCTTTCCCGCATGGACGATGAGGATCGTCCGGTCGGGGAAGGGAGAATAATAATCATCAGGATAGTCGCTGGTGTTGCCAAAACCGCTGACATTCATGCCAAGGTTTTTCAGGTATTCGGATGTGCGCGCGGCCATGCCTTCCACGCCGGATCCGTTGACGACCACCACCCTCGCCCCTTCAGCCTGCATTTTCTCCTCGACCGTCCCCGTTGCCATCGGCTGCATCGTGCCGCCGCCAAAGATCGTGTCCACCAGTTCGCGGATCTTATCCGGATATGGTCGCAGGATTGCCAATTGCTGCCCATCCTGGTTGAAGTAGCCATCCTGCATCATGGTGTAATCGATCACACCTTTCTTGATGTTTTCAACCTGGATTTCTTTTGCCAGCATCGCCAGGCGCATCGCATCATTGAAAGATAAATTGGTATTGATGCCGCCTGATAGTTCGTTGTACAGGGTGAGCGCCTTGGAACTCAACGACAACCAGTTCGCCGGATCCAGGATCTTATCCCGGATGGCAAAGATGACCTGCTGCTGGCGCCCGGATCGATCCACGTCGCCGTTTGCGGTGTGCCGGTTGCGCGCATATCCCAGCGTGGACTTGCCGTCCAGGCATTGGTACCCCGGCTCCAGGGTGACCGAATGTTCGTAGGTTCTGCCGACGAGGATCTGCTCGGGGATGGTGAGGCATACACCGCCGATGGTGTCGATCATCTTTTCGAAAGTGGTGAAAGCCACCTGCGCAAAATACTGGATATCGACCCCCAGGAAATTTTCCACGGTCTTCATGGCCAGTTCCGGGCCGCCCCCGGGCAGGTGATACAACTCGCCAAAGTAATATGCCGTGTTGATCTTGTTATAGGTGAAACCGGGGATATTCACCCACATATCACGTGGGATGGAGAGCATACCGGCGGTCATGGTGACCGGGTCGATCGTCAGCAGGATCATGGTATCGGAGCGGGATGCCTCCTGCCCGGAGATCCAATCGCGGTAATCCAGACCGATGACCAGGATGGTCACCCGGCTGGCACCATCCCAGGGCGGCGGCAGTTCAGACTGCGGAGCATTGATCGTTGCTGGAATATCGGTGGCACCCGGAGCCGCAGTGGATTCTGACGTGGGTGGCGGGTTAATGTTCTGAACGGCGCACCGGGCGGGAGGGATTCCCGGGAGAGCTGTCAGCGTCCAGCAGGCAACAAAACTGCTTAGAACAAAAAATGCTCCCAGCGCAACAGCCAATCCCACCCCCATCCAGATGAATTGACCTGTTGTTGGAAGTTTGAATCCAGCCCCTAGGGCTTGGAGATGATGCTTCTTTTCAACCATCTCACTTGGTGGGCGGCGGCACCGGCAGATCCCCTTCAGCCACCTTCACCCACTTGTCTCCTTCTTCGATGAGCATCACCGGGATCTCGTCCACGATCGGGTACTTGCGCCCGCAATCCTGGCAGATCAGCCAGGTTTCCCGGTAATATTTCAGCAGCCCGTCGGTATCGCGAACGCAGGCTGGACAGCGCAGGATCTCAAGTAATTCCTTATTGATCATATTTTTCTCCCTTTCCTGCAGGAACAGACGGGTATTTTACCATGCCTAGTGACACAATCCATCCGCCACAAGCGCTTGCGGGTTTTCAGTACCCGGACCGAACTGGTACACTCCCTGTGATGGTTGATACTGGGTCTGGATGGTGTCGTTTAATATCGCAAACCCGGCGGAGTTATAGACGGTGCGCAGCACGGTGACATCCGCACCATCCGCCGGGTAGTCCACCTGCTTGCAGGTACCAGCCGGCAGGTCTGGATTTTCCTCAAAGCGTGGTTCCGGAGCCAGAACAACATTACGCAGGCCCAGATTCCGCCACTGCACGAAGCGGCCATCGTTGGTCGAATAGAATTTCCAGGTAAGGCTCATATTTACACGGTTGAAGTAAGTCTCCATCAACAACCAGGAGGAACGGTCGTTGGTGAATTTCAAATCCACCAGCGGAAAGTAGACC
>Ga0315295_10000979_pt1 | contig 24346 bp, 31 predicted proteins | sample YL17G14_0_MG_FD_204453 | JGI IMG/M metagenome (GOLD analysis project Ga0315295, IMG submission 204453) | Sediment microbial communities from Yellowstone Lake, YNP, Wyoming, USA - YL17G14_0 | ecosystem: Environmental > Aquatic > Freshwater > Lake > Sediment | place: USA: Wyoming | collected... | reverse complement strand
GTTTTATCTCGGAATTTTTCTTGCATGAGATTACCTCCCGGGTTAATTGTTAACAAATAGTATGCAATGATGATATATAATATTTACGAATAATTCAGTACTTTCGAAAGTTCCTACCTATTAACAAGGAAAAGATAAACGAGGGGTAAGCCGAGTCCATTTTATAATTCAGAAAGATGTATCTTTTACATGTTTTTACAAAATTTAACTTTTGAATGAAAAAATGTAGGGGGAAGGGATTTGAACCCCAGTTTACCGGTACGACAAGGATTGACAGTCAGTTAAAATCGAGGAAATATTGGGGCATTGGAAATAAGTTGAGGAACCGTTTAAAGATTCTCATCTAGAAGTAGATGAATATTATTTAGTATTACGGTAACATCATTATAAAAAAATGTTTTTTTTGTCGAGGATGTAAAACGGTTACGTTTACTAAGTATTGACTTTAGGTTGCGTTACATCTTGCGTTACAAGCTGCGTAACGGATTGCGTTACGGAATTGCGTTACAGTTACAGGTTACGTTACAAGTTGTGTTTCAACCTCAATCAAAGAACCTCTACTACGTAGGGGGTTCACAACTTGGGATTTCATTACACACAACCTAGATATACAGCTGACCTGACATGAACAATGTTGATGTTGGAGATTTTTAGACTTAAATAAGAACCATATTTTTTATTCAATGTGTCAGAATGAATACACTCTGAGAAAATAAAAGTGCAGGGGAAGGGATTTGAACCCCTGGACCAGATTTGGCTGGTTGTAAGACAGATTATTTCGACTTCCACAACCCATGGATATTGCAATAATCTCGTGCTGACAGTTTCTTTGCGGTCACACAAAACTCTACTTCCGGTTTATCCATTGGTTTTAAAAACTTCCGATATACCGCATCGTCAGCATGCAGCTCGATCCACTCAATGTAGTGTTTGTCCTCCATGGGATGAGGAATCGACCCTACCTTTACTTTCACACCAGTTGCGGTCTTTTCAATTACCGGCACATGTTTTTCGTTTCCCGTGTCCTGAAGTTTTTCTATGAGCAGCTCCATGGGTTGGCCACAACAGACGAGTTCACCATCACCAGCGTGGACGACCTCTACGATATTTCCACAGACATTACATTTGTAGATTTCCTTTAATTTCACCATATGTTCGTACCTCCATATTATTTCTTTTGTTTTCTGTTCTTATAATCTTTAATCGCCTCGTGCAACGCATCGGCGGCAAGATTCGAACAATGCATCTTCTGAGCAGGCAGACCATCAAGTTCGTTTGCGACATCGCTCCTCGTGATCTTTACAGCCTCATCGACGTGTTTTCCTTTTGCAAGCTCAGTGACCATGCTGCTGGTCGCAATAGCAGAGCCGCACCCGAACGTCCGGAACTTGATATCCTTAACAACATCATCTTTTACTTTGATGAATATCTCCATGACATCCCCGCAGACCGGGTTTCCTACCTTCCCGTAACCATCAGGGTTTTCGATGACACCGACATTCCGTGGGTTCATAAAATGCTCCATAACTTTCTTACTATATCCTACATTTGCCATTCTTATTTCCTCCATTCTTGAGACATTGGGGAGAGTTTTCGTAAGCGTTGGACGGTCTCATACGTCGCCTTGCTTACCGGTTCAACATTATCCATCGTGGTGGAACGCCCAAGCGTTAGCACCATGGACCCATGCGCTTCTTCATGTCTTAATCCAATCGCGAGAAGAACATGCGATGGCTCTAGTGTCTTTGAGGAACACGCAGAACCGGTCGACACCTGGATGTCATACATATCCATATTCAGGAGAATACTTTCCCCTTCGATATAACTAAATCGAAAGCTTGCATGATGCGGTAAGCATTGAGTAGGATGCCCTGTCAGGTAGGACTGATCGATTTTTAAAATTTCTTTGATAAGCCTATCTCTGATTGGAATGAGCCGACTGCTTTCTTGCTGCATCTCTTGTTGTGCGATCCGTGCCGCTTCACCCATCCCAACGATCGCAAAGACGTTTTCGGTACCAGAGTGTAAGCCGCGCTCCTGCCCACCGCCAAGTATGACAGATTGGAGTTTCACACCTGGTTTTACGTAGAGCGCTCCAGCTCCCTGAGGACCATACAAATCATTCGAAGAAAGCGTGAGAATATCAATACCATCCTTTTGCACATCTATCGGAATACGTCCCTCAGCGGCAACCGCATCAACATGCAGGTACATTCCTTTCTCATGGACAATCCTACTGATTTCTCTGATCGGTTCGATAGTCCCAATCTCATTGTTCGCATACATGACAGAAGTAAGCACCGTATTTTTTGTGAGAATTGTTTCAAGTTTTTTGAGATCTACCATCCCTGTTGAATCAACTGGAAGAATTGTGAAGGAAAAACCGTTTTTCTGCAACTCTTTCATCGGATTGAGTACAGACATATGTTCAATAGCAGAAGCGACAACTGTTTTTCCTTGTGCGATGTTTCGTAACGCGATGCCTTTCACCGCAAGGTTGTTTGCCTCTGTTGCACTCGCGGTAAAAATGATAGTACTTTCGTTTTCCGCATGGATAAACTCTGCGATTTTCTTTCGTGATTCTTCGATCGCACGTTTTGCTTCCAAACCAACAGAGTGAAGCGATGATGGATTCCCATGGAACGACGTGAGGTACGGCTTTGCGAACTCCAAGACTCGTGGGTCAACCGGCATTGATGATGCGTGATCAAGGTAGATTCGTGACATTTGTTACCCCGTTAGAACCACATGGTTGTTCCGGCATCAAGTGCAAGATCATTTAATGTTGCTGCGCCAACGATCTTTACTCCTGGTATCAGTTTGACTTTTTCCAACCCAAGCATCTGCTTGGACGCTTCGCATACATATATCTCAATACCCATATCCAAGGTTTTTTTAAGCATCTCTGCTACACTGGGAAATGTTCCCAGTTTGATGTTCTCCGCGACACCAGGCATCAGGATTCTCAACCCCGTACCTAAGTAGTAGACACGGGGGGTAAGATCCATCATTTTCGCAGTCTGTGCAAGCACAAGTGGGGAATATTGCTTCTCCGGTTGATCTGTGGTCTGCACATAAAGAATTGATTTTTCATCTTTCATATAAACACCTCATTTCATTCGTTTAATGAAGAAGGTCATCAACAGTCCTTCTTTTTCAAATTTCAATATCTCATGCCCGGTTCGTTTCGCCCATCGTTTGATGTCTTCCTCTGCAGCAGGATCGTCCGCTTCAACCTTTAAAACCTGCCCGACTTCGATTTTTTCGATTTCCTCTTTGGTCATCGCAATGGGCATCGGGCAGTACAACCCTACACAGTCAAGCTCTGCGTCAAACGGGAACTCACTACTGATGATGTCACCTCTAATAATTCTCCGCTAACAATTCGTAATAACTCTGCGGGTGCTGACATGCAGGACATTTGTTTGGTGCTTCTTTACCTTCATGAACATACCCACAGTTCCTACATTTCCATTTCACGACTTTTTCTTTCTTAAACACCTGCTTTTTCTCGAGGTTTGCCAGAAGTACTCGATATCGTTTCTCATGGTGTTCCTCGACTTCAGCGATTTGTAGAAAACTTCGTGCGATTTCAGGGAATCCTTCCTTTTTTGCTATTGCTGCAAACTCAGGGTAAATCTTTCCCCATTCTGCTTTTTCTCCGTCAGCTGCCTCTTTGAGGTTTTTTTCTGTCGTACCGATGACACCTGCAGGGTACATCACGGTGATCTCGACCATACCACCCTGCAGATGCTTGAAGTATACCTTCGCGTGCTCTTTTTCGTTTTCCGCAGTCTCAAGGAAGATTGCTGCGATTTGTTCATAGCCTGCTTTTTTTGCTTCCGACGCAAAATAGGTGTATCGGTTTCTCGCCTGTGATTCTCCTGCAAAAGCTGCAAGGAGATTTTTTTCGGTCTGTGTTCCTTTTAAATTTTTCATCATCTTCATCTCCACTTTCATTTCTATTGATAAGCCTCCTTTTATTCCAACTCTAGGGCCCTGCATGAACCATTGGCCAGTACACGTCAGCCTCTTCAAATCGATCCATGCTCTCTTTTTCAATCTCAAGGATTTTGTAGTGTTGCAACTCCATGTCTGCAAAATAGGAAAGGGTATTGCGTATCATCGCATCTTCGGTAAATTGCTTTGAGAGTGATTTGTAGAAGTCATGAGCTGCTTGTTCTGCATTCATCGAGTTTTTCAGCATGGTACCAAGCGGAGTGTCTTCGTCAGAAACAATGAGTTGGGGGAGTGGAACCGGTGTTACCTTCGGAAGAACCAATTTTTTCCCAGGAAATTTTTTCTTGTAAATCTGTTCAACGAATTGTCGGTGTTTCTCTTCTTCTTTAGCAAGGAATTCCAGTTTGTCTTTGAGTAAACCATTTTTCACTGTCTTTGCAATCTTTTTGTATATCATGTTGCTTTCAACTTCGCTTTTAATTGCAGCGAGGAGTAAATCATCGAGTGTGTATTTTTTTAAATCCACTGTATCACCCTCAAACTCATTTTTTCTATAGTATTCAATTATTTTACTTTCCGTTGGGCTAGCTCACGATCCAACATATACAGACCGCCCGTGTTTGTCCCAATCATTTTGAGTTTCTGTACGATTGCATCCGTTGATAATTCTTCTTCAATTTGCTCATCTATAAACCATTGAAGCATATTGGCGGTCGCATGGTCTTTTTCTCCTGCAGCCATGTTTACCAAATCATTAATCATCCCGGTGACTTTTTGTTCGTGCTTGAATGAATCTTCAAACGCGTTCAATGGTGATTTCCAGCTTATTGATGGTGCTGCAATTGCGGTAACCGTAACACGTCCTCTGCGTTCAATCACATGGTGATAGAACTTCATAGCATGACCGAGTTCTTCTTGTGCTTGGACGCGCATCCAGTTTGCAAACCCACCAAGGTTGATTGATTCAAAGTGGGCAGACATGGATAGGTAAAGGTACGCTGACCAGAGTTCTGCGTTGATTTGCTTATTTATCGCATTTTCAATTTTTTTACTTAACATCTTTTTTACCTCCTTTTACATCATTGTATTTTATTTGACTCGTTTCATTGGTGCACCGCAACAGAATGGTTCTGCTTTGGGTTCTTTCTCAAACTCAATAACAGAGTCGCAGGCACAATCTTTTTCTTTACAGTCACATTTGTACTGGATTTTCTTTCCAGATGCCTCACAGCCACAATTTTTACACATACACTTTTTCCTCCATTTCATGTTACAATTTTCATTTCTTTATATACTTTACCAACCTTCTTTCTTCTTATTGTTTCTCAAACGCATCTTTTCCTGCTCCGCAGATCGGGCAGATCCAATCATCAGGGAGATCTTCAAATCCTGTCCCTGCGGCGATACCGGTTTCTGGGTCGCCTTTTGCTGGGTCGTAGACATATCCACAGACGGTGCATACATATTTGTCCATTTTTACTTCCTCCTTATTTTTCTCTTTTTTTGAATCAATATCACTATCGTAGGTCGGTGCGGTTTTTGGTGAGTACCCGCCTTTTACTTCATGGTAATACTCATAGGTCATGGCTGATTCTTCAGAGAGTATTGCTGCATCGGTTATTTTGCCGATGAAAATCGTATGTGTGCCCACATCGATTTTATCAATCACGTGCGCCTCAAGATAGGCAAGGGTGTTGTCCAGTACGATGGGGGCTTGTGTTGTTCCTAGTTTGAAGCGGACGTTTTTGAATTTGTCGATGTCTCGGCCGGATTTGAAACCGAAGGTCCCAATGAGGGGGAGCTGGGTTTTTCTATCAAGGATGGAGACGGTGAACACCTTACTTTCCGTGATGTATTCATGCGTGAGGTTTTGTTTGTTGATGCTGACGGCGATGGTGGGTGGAGCTGAGGTGACTTGGAATAATGCGTTGGCGATTTGCCCGTTTGTTTTTTTTCCGTTCTTTGAGCTGACGACATAGAGACCGTAGGAGATTTTATGAAATGGTTTTTTATCCATTGTTGTTCCGTCCTTTTTCTTTTGTTTGGCAGTTTTTACAGATGCCTTTGAAATAGCCTTGTACTTCTTCGACGCGATGTCCTCCCTGCAGGGTTTTGTCCATGTTTGGGCAGCTGATGGAGATGTCGAGGATCGCGCTGCAGTGCTTGCAGATGAAATGATGATGGAGTTCTTCATCGATGTCGTATCTGAGTTCTGAGCCGGAGATGGAAAGTGACTGGACGATCCTGTTTTTTTTCAGTATTTCTAAGGAATTATAGACGGTTGTTCTGGACAGCGATGGGTGTTTCTTTTTCAGCGTTGAATAGATTTCTTCTACGTTGGGATGGGTGTGATGTTCGTCAAGGTATTTCAGTATTTCGAGTCGTGGGGAGGTTATCTTTAATGAATGGTCCTTGAGGATTTTTACGTATTTTTCATACATGCAGATCAAAGCTGTAATAAATACTATTTTGTAATCATTACAATTTAGTTTGTATTACAAATTAGGTATATATACTTTTCCAAATATACAAAAAAGAAATGTTTAAGAAGAAGAACACATCCCGAAGTCTCATGGAATATTCCATACTCTACCACATCATCATCCCGTTCGTATTATCTGCCCTTATCGTCATCCTCGTCACCATCATCGCAGAAAAATACGGAACAAAAACAGGAGGAGTCATAGGAACGATTCCCTCAACCATCATCATCGCTTTCCTCTTCATCGCTGTAGACAAAGGAGTCCTGTTTACTTCAGACTCCGTCGCAGTTGTTCCCGCAGAAATGGGAATCAACCTCATCTTCCTCCTTATCTTCGCACTGCTTTCACAAAGAAAAATACCTATTGCACTTGCAGGATCGCTCCTCGGATGGACTGTACTGACCAGCTTAATCTATTATTCAAATGTAACATCCATCGTTGTGTCTCTTGTCGTGTTCCTGTTCTGTTTTCTTTTTACATTTCTTATCCTTGATAAAAAGAAAAAAATAACTTCACAGGACACCATCAAGGTCCACTACACTCCACTTAAACTACTCGGACGAAGCCTCGTCGCTGGTATTGTCATTGCTATTGCGGTAACATTCTCCAATGTTGGAACCATACTCAGCGGGATATTCTCGGTTTTTCCTGCTATATTCCTCTCAACGATGCTGATATCCCTAAAAGAACACGGACCACAATTCACTGGTGCCATGGCAAAAGGCATGATCTACGGTAGTCCCAGCGTCGTGAGCTACGCCGTAGGAATCCATTTCTTTTACCCTCTCGTAGGCATCCTTATAGGAACCATTAGCGCATTTGTCATCGCCCTTGCCGTGACCTTAATCTTGTTTATCTTTCGGAAAAAAATACGATAATCACGCGCTTTCAACCTATTTCTTTGTGTATCGATACAGAATATGACAGTTCCCCTCGCTACTCACCATACAGGGACCAACAGGGTTCTCCGGAGTGCACTCACGGCCGAACAATGGACACTTCTTCGATGAGATCAACCCTCTGAGAACCTCTCCGCACAGACACCCCACCGGCTCAGTGAATTTCTCTTCAGCAAGCGGTCCAAGCTCAGCCTCATACTTCTTCCGCGCGTCATATGATGCAAACTTCTCCCGAAGCCGCAGACCAGAGTGAGAAATCACGGGAAATCCTCTCCATTTAACATCCACCGGTTCGAAAACCTTCTGCAGCATCTGCTGTGCTTTTCTGTTCCCCTGCGGTTTTACTGCACGAACATACTCGTTCTCAACCACAGCTTTTCCCTGCTGGATTTGCCGCATCAGCATCCAGACGCCCATGAGAAGATCAAGTGGCTCAAACCCTGCGATGACCTGAGGGACATGATATTCTTTCGAGATAAATTCATAGGGTTTTATTCCAATAATCGTAGAGACATGACCTGGTTCGATGAACCCATCGATTTTTATTTCACCCATTTGAAGAATCGCTTTTAACGCTGGGGGAATCAACCGATGACAGCAGAGTACAGAAAAATTCTTTGGTGGGCTTCGTAAAAGGACCGATGCTGTGGTTGGAGCGGTCGTCTCAAAACCGACCGCCATAAACACGACCTCTTTTTCTTTGTACTTTTCTGCAAGCAACAATGCATCTTCAATGCTATATACGATCCTTACATCGCAGCCTTCCGTCTTCATCTGTTGAAGCGAGGAGGTGATACCAGGGACGCGTGTCATATCCCCAAACGTGGCGATCGTCTTTCCTTGCTTCGCAAGAAGTAATATCTCCTCGATTTCCTTTGGGGTCGTGACACAGACAGGGCATCCCGGTCCCTGCCCGATCTCAATACCACATTTTTGCAATAAGACATCTAATCCATGTTTGACTAGTGTATCTTGATGGGTCCCGCACACATGCATGAACTTAAGATGAACCTTTGCTTTGGAAATCTGGGAGACAATGTCATCAGCAAGCTCTTTATCACGCAATGAAAACACTAGCTCCCCTCCTGTAGAGACAACATTTCTTTAAACAACGCTAGCGTCTCTAGTGCTTCTTTTTCATCAAGAACCTGAATCGCAAATCCTGCATGAACCAGGACGTAATCACCGATCTGTACCTGGACAAGGGACACATTCGCTTTCCGCGTTGTCCCGCTCCCATAATTAACGGTCGCGGCTTGTTTTTTCTTGTCAAGTTCAATGATTTTTCCTGGGATTGCTAAACACATAAGATATCCTCTTTATCCTCTGTTGCCGGATTACCCACCAAAGACAACTTTAGTAACCCACATAATGAGTATACCACAGATGAATACGAGAAGAGTCGCCATGTATTTTCTCATATCAAGTTCTTTTCTGATCTCTGGAACAAGATCGGTAGCAGCAATGTAAATAAATCCTCCTGCTGCGAACGGAAGAATGAATAGAACGATGTTTTCAATAAGACTGGAAACGAAGTAACCAACTATTCCCCCAAGAACAGCGGTTAATGAGACAACAAAGTTCATTATAATTGCTTTTTTTTTCGAAAAACCTCCATACAACAATACGCCAAAATCACCGATTTCCTGTGGAATCTCATGGGTTGAAATAGCTATCGTAGTTGTAATACCAAGAGGGATGGAGACAACGAAGCTTGCCGCCATGATCAATCCATCGATGAAATTATGGATGGAATCTCCAACAAGATTCATATAGTGAAAGGTGTGAACATCGCACTCTCCCTTGTGACAATGACGCCAATGCAATACTTTTTCTATAAGGAAAAATAGGATGAAACCAATAAGAACAAAAAGATAAACATCAAGTCCGGTGCTTTTCCCAACAGCTTCGGGCAATAGATGCAGGAAAGCACCCCCCATGAGAGCACCTGCAGACAAACCAATGAGGATCAGTAAGATTTTATTCAGTATGTTCTCCTTTAAGGCAAGGCACACGACACCAACAAACGAAATAAGTGAAACGATAAATGTCGCCAAAAAAATATATGCTAATTCAAACACACCATTCACCGTGATTTCTTTTTTCTAGGTATATCCAATTTTCTTTTTAGATTTTTTTCTCTATTTTTGATATGGAATTAAACAGAGGAATTTTAAGGTCGTACTTCCTCGGTTGATGATCTGATGCCATTCCATTGGTTTGATAAACAATACATCACCTGGTTGTAGCGGTTGTTCTGTGGTTTGATCTTTCACAAAACCGCTTCCCTCGAGGATGAATACCTCATGTTCCCATTCATGCTGGTGCAGAGGAGAGCTGCCTGCTGGTTTGATTTCGAACAGGCGCATAGCGAAGTTCTGCGCACCATCTTTCTTGGAGATAAGCCATCGAACCTTGATGTTTTTTACTCCCGCTTCTTGAGGATGCTCTAAATCTATCTCTGTGTAATGGACGTGTTTCATGCTGTTCACCGTGTTGTTCTAGATAACATCTTATATCTTTAATGTTGCCATCAAAAAAAAATAAATATAAGAGAGATGTATTTACGAATCGAATCCAGGCTGGAATCATGAAACTCAAAGACATCAACATCGCAGTGATTCGAATCGAGGGTACGAACTGTGAACAGGAATCCTATGACGCGTTCAAACGATTAGGCACCAACCCTGAATTCGTCCATCTGAAACAGTTGCTAAACATCGACTGCAACGCTGATGAAACACGCGACATCCTTAACTATCATTGTCTGATGATCCCCGGAGGATTCTCCGCTGGTGATTATATAAGGGCTGGTGCGATTTTTGCCGCACGCATTAAAAGCCAGCTCCAATTACAACTCAAAGATTTTGTGAAACAAGATCGACCAATCCTGGGCGTCTGCAATGGTTTTCAGGTGCTCACAGAATTAGGTTTGCTGCCTGGTTTTGATGAAATCATCCGTCCCGTCCCTGACGCATGTCTATATCTGAATGATTCGAATCGGTTTGAATGCCGACCAACGTTACTGAAGCATGAGAACCGGGGCGCCTGTGTGTTCACCTCAAAAATTCCAAGAAACGATATCCGCCTAATTCCGAGTGCGCATGCAGAAGGCAAACTGTTGTTTCCCTTAGAAAAACAAGAGCATTACCTGAAGACCTTAGAGAAAAACGATCAGATCGTATTCCGCTATGTCGACCCTAATGGGAACTATGCAGGGTATCCTTGGAACCCCAACGGATCACCGATGAATATCGCAGGCATCTGCAATCCCCAAGGAACTGTGTTTGGGATGATGCCACACCCAGAGCGGACGTATTACAAATATCAGCATCCGAATTGGACTACTACCGGGATTGGAGATAATATTGGCGACGGTCGGGCTATTTTTGAGTCAGTATTGGCATATATCTCGAAAAAGTTTTAAAACCAAGCTGTTCGAAACACTTTTATAGAGAGAAATTCTTTTGTTACAATATAGATTGAATATTGGGAGATAAAAATATGATAAAACAATTTGTTAGCTCAACAATTTTCTGTAGTCTTCTAATAATTTGCTCGTTTTCCACAGCATTACCATCCGTTGACATACGCAGCCCTCCTGATTGGCCCGATGGTTCATTCCAAGGGGCATGGAGCAAGCCAATAGATGATACATCTGGGTCCATCTGGGGTGTTTTGAACCAAGAACGCCGGGCAACACATGGGACGTTTTCTGGCGAATGGAACATATCTGAGGGAATAGACACTGGGACGTTCCATGGCGTTTTCTATGGTATGATATTTGTAGGGCAATGGAATGTGACTGAAACAGGAAAAACCACTCGCATGATCGGGATCCTTCGATTGAACGAGACGCATTTTTCTGTTCGATTGTTCAGTGCTGAAGCAGGTTTTATCGATATCTCTGGTATTCATGAATCTTCTTTTCTACCAAAACTCACTGGTTCCTATGGTGTTGGAGTCACAATCATGCATTTGATTGACGCGAGTCGATCGGAGAATTTCACCACGGACCCAGCGGATGTCCGGGAGACGATGGTGCAACTCTGGTATCCGATTGAAACAAGTAATTTTGGGACGCGCACTGAATACATGGATTATCCTACGTTCCAGTGGCTTAAGGATAGATCTCCAATCCCGTTGATCACCATTCCGAACAACGCGTATCTCTTTGTTCGTCCTCATGGGCGCAATGAAGCCACCATTGCTGAAGGGTTGTTCCCAGTGATTATTTTTTCACCAGGGTATGACGGGGTGTATCAGATTTATACCTCATTTATTGAGGATCTGGTGAGTCATGGTTTCGTGGTTGCCTCGATCAATCATCCATACGTGTCTGGTATCACAGTGTTTCCTGATGGTCATACGATCGAGCTTGCAGATGTACCGACAGACCCAGTGGCGCGATCCGCGTTTTTTAACATGTCGTTGCGAACCATTGTGGGAGACGCAAAATTTGTTCTAAATACTATTACAGAGATGAACGAAACTGACCCTGACTTCTTAGGGCATTTTGATCTTTCACGAATCGGGATGTATGGTCATTCCTTTGGTGGGGCGAACACTGCAGTGTGTTGCTTTGAGGATGCTCGTTTTCGTGCAGGACTTACCCTTGATGGCGTCTTTTACCAGCAGTTCATCCCAGGGAACATTCTCGTGCCGTTTCTCTTTATGTTTGCAGAAGGGCGTCTCGCGAACGATTCAACAATTATGTATCTTTGGAATCACACGACCAATGATACATTTAAAATGAATATTTTAGGCTCAACGCATTACGCATTTACCGACGTCGGTGTGCTTCTTTCTCATCTTATTCCTTTGATTCCTCCAAAGCTTCTTTCATTTGGCTCGATAGCACCGAAACGTATGGTAAACATCACAAGAACCTACGTCACCGTCTTCTTTGAGGTGTTCTTGAAAGGGGAACAAATCGAAACATTGTTAAATCTCTCTTCTCAGTTTGATGAGGTGCAATTCGATTATAAACCGGGATGAAGAAGGAGTTGTTGTACGATGCCGCAGGTGGTGACGTGTCTTTTAGAGCATGATGGGAAAATCCTTCTTTTGAAACGAAGTAATTTAGTAGGAACGTATCGTGGTTTGTGGGGTGGTGTTGCTGGATATATTGAAAAATTTGAGAATCCCTATGACACCGCTGTAAAAGAGATTCAAGAAGAGGTAGGAATTAGTTCAGATGCATTGGATCTCATTTGGAAAGGAGATCCAATTGAAATTTCTGACGCCTACGATGGGAGAAGTTACGACTGGGTTGTTTATCCGTTCCTTTTTCATATTAGGTCAAAAGAACTAATTCGTCTTGATTGGGAACATGAGGAGTACCGATGGGTATATCCATCAGAAGTGAAAAAATTTAATATGGTCCCTGGTTTTGATGAAGTTGCTACAAAGTTACTTAGTGCTAGCGGTATTATTTAATCGACAAATGGATTTTAAAAACAGCACGCAACTTATGAAACAGGTTTTCTATCAAGTTCATCTAATACTTTCTCAATATTACTATATGTTTGTTCTATTGATTGACCCGTGTTGATAATATGCCAACCTTGTGTTAAATCTAACGCTTTTGCCCGCACATTCAGAAACGCTTCCTTCGTCTCAAACATCTCAGTTTCACTCCTTTGCTTAATACGCTCGACCAACTCCTCTGGTTTAGCATCTAAAAAAAACATGTATTTGGATGTCGGAACAAATTTTTCAAAAAATCGATATCCGGCTCTTGTTAACCGTCTCGGTAGATATGCGGTCCCCATCAGATACCGCACCATGATCAGCGTATCACAGGTCGGTTTACGATAGTATCGCCGCAGGGAATACATGACATCCATTGCATAGAACAGTGATGCCTTCAACCGATTGATTTTCCCTTGACCAAGCAACGCTTTTTTCGCGGTTCGTCCATAGAAATTATCTGATTCTGGATGAGACCGAACCATCACTTTTTCTCCTTTTTTCTCATATCGCTGTCTGATTAATTGAGCATGCGTGTCTTTGCCGACACCATCAAGACCATCTACAATAATCAACCGCATGTCATCCCACCAAAAAAAACCAATACATCACCGCAGTAACAAAGGGAACGGAGAGATTATCGAGACCCAGCGGTGTGATACCCTCAACCACGGTCGCGACCCCAGCCATACAAAGCAAATACGCTATAGTACGGGTTGTTAGTGGTTCTGCATAAAACACAACAGCAATCACCAGTAAAAAAAACGTAAACAGAAACATTGCTATGGAACCAATATAGCTTTTTGTATCTTTGAAAACTGTGTATTTCCTTTTACCATACCTAATGCCAATCAATGACGCTAGACCATCTCCATAGGACATAGCAAGGATACCCATAGCAATGATCTCCCGATGACCAAAAAATACATACGCAAGTATGGTCCATGTGATTGCATAGTACACCAAACCGAGCCCATGCCCAGCCTCAGAGGTTTTCCCCCGCATCGATTTAATCGGAGAATATGGGCTCATGAGAAACGTAAAGAGAATAAACGGACCAGCAGCAAGAAATACCATAATCTCCCGGGTCTCAAACAACGGAAGGATAAACGCGATATTACCGGTCATAATATGCAGAAATTTTCTGCTCTGCACTGGATATTTTTTTGAAAATACCTTTTCGGTAAATACGATTAATACGGTTACATAAATATAGACTGCAGCAACCCCGACGATATCGCTTTGAAACATGGTTCGTCATCCTCCGATAAATGCTCCAACTAGGAACGCAAGAAGCCCGATGAAGATTGCGACAAGCGTATATTTCCGATGAAATTTCATGTTCGGTTGTTTTTTGAAAACCAGTTGAAGACACGTACTCAGTAACATCGTATCTGTTATAAAAACCAAAATAAAATAGATTGTGTTCTGATAATATACTCCAAAACCTGCAAGAAAGAACGGCAGGAAACTGAGCGTGATAGCGCACAGATAGAAGATTGCTGCGATGCCGTTCGAGGCACGAATTCCGATATACCTCGGGAACGATTTGACTCCCTGTCTCTTATCCCCTTCAAAATCCATGACATCCTTCATGATTTCTCGGCCAGCTCCTGTAAGAAACGCGATGAATGCGATAACATAGATTACGGGGTTAATCGCTCCAAGCGAAAATGTGTTGTTCCCAAGAACTGTTGCCCCTCCAAAAACAAAGGGGATCGCCATGATATACGCGATGTAAAAATTGCCAATTAGTTTGATTTTCTTCATTTTAACATCATATAGGACAGATATTAACGCAGTGATGAGAGCGATGAGAAAACACGTCATATTTACAAAATAGGAGCAGAGAAGCCCGAGTGGAAATAAGAGATAAAAAATGTTTAAAGCTGTTTTTGGGGAGAGATCGCCTCGGACCAGTGGACGGTCTGTTCTTTTATTGATTCGGTCAATCTCTAAATCATAGTAGTCATTAAGGGCGAAGGTGCTTGCTTCTAAAAAGAGGGCGGTAAAGAACGTAAGAATAATATTTAGAAGCGGGAGATTCAGGTTATTAAAAAGTGTTTTTTGAGAAATAAGGGACCCGATGAGGATGGCGATGAACAGCATCACTCCATGCCCCAGACGCATGAGTTCCCAGATGGCCCTTAGTTTTTTCATTGCACACGAGAATAAAATGCAGAGTTATAAACTTTTAATAAGGAAGGATAACAATTTTTTGTTATGGTTTAAGAATCACTTTCATGGAGTCTTTTGCTTTTGCGACTAGCTGAAATCCTTTTGCTGCATCTGAAAGAGGAAGAATATGAGATATCATGTCCACAACATTGACTTTCTTAGATTTGATCAAATCTATTGCAGTGTTGATGTCTTCCGGGCTTCCTGCGTATGTCGAAACCATCGTTATTTGTTTGTTCCATAGCTCAAACAACGGGAATGGTACGTCGACCCTAGGCTCGGTTGGTGCGAAGAAAAGAATAGTACCGCCAGCCTCAACTGATTGTAATGCTTGCTGTACTGCTGGCAAAGCTCCAGTGCAAAGGACGGTGAGGTTGACGAGTTTTCCATCGTGGTGTTTTTTTATTTGTTCGGGTACATCATCTTTTGCATTTATGACGACATCTGCACCAAACTTTTTTGCTGCTTTTAATCTATATTCCTCGACATCAGTTGCGAAGATTTTTCCTGCCTTCCAGGCTTTTGCTAATTTTATATGTAATAATCCGGATATTCCACTACCAATAATAAGGATGGTTTGCCCTGATTTCATTCCAGCTGTTTTCATTCCTCTGACAACACAGGCTAGAGGTTCAATAAAGACACCCTCATCATAGGACATTTCTTCAGGTAGGACAAACATTCCTCGATCAACATTGATTTCTGGGACTCTTAGATACTCTGCAAAGCCACCTGGGTAAAAATTCGTAGAATGCAAGGTATGACACAAGGTTAGTTGATTATTTAGACAAAACCTGCACGTATAACAGGGAACATGATGAGAAACAAAAACCCGATCGTCAATCTTATATTTCTTTACGTTTTTTCCAATCTCAACAATGTCTCCGGTAATTTCATGGCCGAGAATCCGAGGTGCTTTTTTAATACGGTACCATTCCATGACGTCACTGCCGCAGATACCACTTGCTTTCACTTTCACGAGAAGTTCATTATCACCAATCGATGGAACTGGCATTTCTTCGATGCGAACGTCGTTGTTGTTATAATACATCGCGACTTTCATGTTTTTCATAGAACTCAAATCCAGTTATGAAAAAGTCTTTAATAGATTTTATTGATTGATTACTCCTATAGTTTTAATACGTCTTTGAATATTTTTCTCGGGGGAAACGAAAGACGTAAAAGGTAGTTTTCTGTTATAGTGCTCAATATGTTAATCAAAACGATTAAACTGAAGTCCATTGAAGCACGACGCTATGTGGAACCTGACGATAAGCCTAAGCAAATACGTATCGATCATAACAGTCAGATATCCCAAGTTATTAACAATGACGAGAAACACCTCACCATTGAATATCAATACACAGCAAGTTACGGGTCAATAGGGATGATTAAACTGGAAGGGACGATCATCTGTGAGGAGGATGACGCAAAGCAACTGGCGAAACAATGGCAGGATACTCGTAAAATGCCTGATCAATTCGCAAGCAATATTCATACTGCAGTCATGCATACATGTGTCCCTGAAGCAGTTGGTATCGCAAAAGACTTAGGATTACCGCCCCCGATTCCACTACCGCAAGTACGACTCGGCTCCGATCCAAAAAAAGGGCAAAGCCAAGGCGGTATCGAAGTCGCGTAATTCTTTTCTCTGTAGTATATTTAAATAAATTAAGAAGATACTCAGCATTATGAAAACCGTTGTGGTGTCCATAGGCGGATCAGTGATTCTCTCTGATGAAGCTGATGAGGTCTTCCTTAAAAAACTCTCTATTCTTTTTAAAAAAATAAGTAATGAATATAAACTCTATATCATCGTAGGTGGAGGAAGCATCGCACGACGGTATATCCAACTGGGACGGGAGCTCGGTTTCGATGAAAACACGTTAGATTTGATAGGAATTGATGTAACACGGGTAAACGCGCGGATTATCACTAATCTCTTAGGGATTTCCAACAAAGAAATCCCTCACACAACCAACGAAGCGATGAAATTAAATTTCCCTATCATCGTTATGGGGGGAACAGACCCAAAGCACAGTACGGATTTAGTTGGCGCTGAGCTTGCTGAAAAAATCCATGCGGTTCGTTTTGTGAATGCAACAAACGTCGACGGTATTTACGATAAAGATCCAAACAAATACACAGATGCGATACAGCTTAAAGAAGTGACTATTGATAGTTTGATTATCAAATACGGTACTAACTGGCGTGCAGCGGGAAAAAATATCTTCATGGATGAACCCTCGTTGGAAATTATTAAACGAGCAAAAATAGGAACCTATATTGTCAACGGAAAACGACTCGACCAACTTGAAAAAGCTCTTATTGGTCAATCCTTTGATGGGACGAAAATACTAGTGTAAATTATTTCTCAAAAATATGTTGAACCATCCACTCGGGATTAAATGCTATCTGATCTTCGTATCTCTGACCAATCCCAATAAAAAGCAATGGCTTTCCAATCGTATACGCGATAGATAAGGAACTCCCTCCTTTAGCATCCGCATCGACTTTTGTGAGGATCACTCCATCGATACCGACTACCTCATTGAATCGTTTCGCCTGTTCGACTGCATCGTTTCCTGATAATGCATCACCAACAAAAATGATCATATCTGGTTTTGCGACTCTTTTAATTTTAGCCATTTCATCCATAAGATTCGAATTCGTCTGCATCCGACCAGCTGTATCAAGGAGAACTATGTCTTTGTGTTTTGCTTTGGCATGTTCGATAGCATCAAAGGCAACCGCAGCTGGATCTGAACCTGGACCGTGCTTAACGATTTTCACACCAAGTTTATCTGCATGAATCGAAAGTTGCTCGATTGCTCCAGCTCGGAACGTGTCACCTGCTGCCATCACACAGGTTTTCCCTAATTTATGCAGTTGGAAGGCTATCTTGGCAATGGAAAGTGTCTTCCCGGTTCCATTCACCCCAACAAACATAATTACAACTGGTTTTTTCCGCTCGTCGATAAACTTGTTAAAATCAAAGTTATTGGCTTTGAGAACGTGTCCGATCGCGTTCTTTAAAACCGTCTCAATAAGGTCTCCGGCTTTCCCTTTATCAAACGGGATTCTCTTAATTTCCTGTTTGACATCTTTCTTAATCGAGTCAATCACAGAATACGCGACATCAGCTTCAAGTAAACCCACCTCCAAATCCCAGAGTAGCTCATCGAGTTTCTTCTCATCAATTGTCCATGATGGTTTTTTTTCAGAAGATACTGCTTCTTCGATACTTTTCCTAGTTTGCAAAACACGCTGCAGCTCACTTTCAATGCTTTCCTCAATCTGTTTATCGATTTGTTTATCTCGTTCTCTTTTTTCTTCGCTAACATGTTTTTGAGCACGAAGCGCTCGTTTTCGAATAACGACAGGTTCTGCCTCCTCTTTTATCGCAGGAATCATTGATGGTGTATCTACCGATTCTATCGACGAATCAATCTTAACTGGTTGTTTCTGAGAATCTGTCTGAAATCTTTTTTCTAGTTTCTCATCTTTTTTCAGCTCGGATTGAATCTCCTCTTCAATATTTTTTTCAAAGATTTTCAATTTCTTTTTAAGAAAATCAAACATACCCGCCCTCAGGATAAATCCTTTATCGTTGTGTTTCTTCCATCATCTGCTGTGTTTTGTGAGATAATTCTTCTGCATCAGATTGTATCTTTTGTCCTAGCGAAGCCATCTTCTCTAGGTTTTCTTGTATCCGTTTAATCCGTTCCTCGAGTTTAATTACTGCTTGATCAACTGGTTTTTCGATGACAACCCCTGCTCCAATACCAATTAGAACATTCGATGCGTTTTTCAGAGAACCATTGATAAAAGTTCCTGCACCAACAGGAATGAGAAGCTCCGAGCCTTCATCTAACGTATGCATTTGCTCTACAGTTATTTTTGCACGTTGATAATCAGCAAGCGTCGACTGCAGATACTGGAGTTGCATATCAATAGATTCGAGCTGCTGTTTATAGTATTCAAGTAAAGTAAGGTTCCGAGTGATTTCTTCTTCTTTTGTCATAATATCACTTTAATACATTCAGATGGATGTGACCCCTTTATCAAAGAAGGTATTATTAATATCTTTCTTGAAAAGGGAAAAGGACAGAATCTGACAGTGAATTATGAGGAATACATTAAAGTAAATTATTTATACAAACGGTCGATTTAGAATACGAAGGAGAAGGAGAGGAAGGGAAAAAATGGAACTTAGCAGAGAATTTACTAAAAAATTCTCAGAAATATTTTTAGATGATAACCTAGCTGACTTAGTCAAACTGAAATAAGACAGCTGCAAATCCCTCTCTTCTTATTTTTTATTATAATTCGTTTAACGTAACAATATTATTAATCAATGGTTGAATTCCGTTTTCTATGAAAATCCTTGCTGCAGCCGATATCCATGGGTCTCAATATCGCTTGAATCTTGTACTAAAAAATGTTGAAGCATATAGTCCTGATTTAGTTGTGCTCTGTGGTGATATCACCCAGTTCGGACCAGGTGAACTTGCGACAAACCTCCTCAATCAAATACCGATCAAGACTTTCGCGATTCCTGGGAATATCGATACATTTGACGTCGACCAAGGGATCATCGCCAGTAACGCAACCTTTCTTCATATGCGACGGGCGGTATTCCAGGGCATCTCGTTTGTAGGAATCGGACGTGAAATCCCAACACCTATCGCGGATATTACTATTATTGATGGCATTCAAAAGAAATCTTTGATAGATATTTTTGATAAAACAAGTATCCTGGTGACCCATACCCCACCATTCAAATTACAAGATAAAATATTTATAGGAAGCCACGGGGGAAGTAAAGAATTAAGAACCTTTATTGATTCAAGCAAGCCTAGATTAGTATTATGCGGACATATCCATGAGGATCCGGGGATGACAAAATTGTTGAACACGACTATAGTGAATTGCAGTTTGGGGAAACGAACGGAAGGGGTGATTGTAGAAATAAACGATAGCATCAAGGTTACCATCCTTGAGTAATATGTAATTTTCTATATCTGATAAAAAAATATTTATTCCTGTGAGAGTTCAATAATTTTTACTTGGGTTCAGGATAAAAAATAGTAAAACCACTCTCTAAAAAATAATCAGCTTGATTTTATTCATTTAGGTCGATGAGGGTCGGATACTCCCCTGAAAACCAAAATCGATTCCTTCTTTTTCAAATCGCTCCCGGACAGCAAAAATAACCCGGTCATGAACATCAAGAAATTGTTTATAATTCCCCGTGTTGAGATAATAGACTACCTCAAAATTATAACTAAACGGTCCAACCTCCCGGAGATGTACCATGTCAAACTCAGCAGGTTTACAATTCTCAATGGTTTCTTTGAGAACTGATGAGACTTTTCTAAGTTTCTTTAGTTGAACATTTGGAGATACGCGTATGATAAATTCGACACGACGTCGGGTCATTTTCTGCAGGTTCCGAACTTTTCCAGAGGTAATCTCACGATTTGAAATAATCATCTCCTCGCCCTCTAGAAGTTGAACACGAGTTGATCTCAAACCAATTTTTGTCACCGTTCCTCCATATTCTCCGATAATGATATAGTCACCAATCTCAAAAGGTCGGCCGAAATAAATCGTAAACGCACTAAACAAATCTGCCAGAATGTTTTGGAGTGCAAACGCAATCGCAATACCAGTGACTCCAAGTCCAACCAGTGCCCCAGAAAGATCAATTTTGCTCACGTAAAGCAAATACAGAAGCGCGAAAATGTAGATAAACACATGAAAAATATTTTTGAACACACGGAGAATGTTACTGCTTAATGCTTTTTTGCCAGTTTTTACAAATCTTTCTGCACACAAGGAGAGAATCACGTTTATGATTCGTGTAATTATATATGCAACAAGGAAAACTTCAGCTACGAGAAAAATTTGTTTGATAAGATATTGATGAGGCATCAGGATCGTGAGTTGTTGAACTGCATAGTAAAATCCGACAATGATTACAAAAAAATAGATGGGCCGTTTCGTGTTTTTAATGATTTCATCATCAACGATTGTTCTTGTTTTTTTTGCCCATTTACTAAAATAATGCTCAAAGAAATGATAAGTCAACCAACCCGCGAAGAGAGCAAGAAAAAAGAAAATCGCTGCAGCAATACTTTCACCAACAAGTGCATCGATGTTCAAATTGTTGTCTCTCAAGAGTTGATTAATAAAGTCTCCAAGGTTGAGAAGGACGTTCATAAAATATCCCACCGGGTGGGGAATCAGTTGATTATTTTTTAATCTTATGTTCGTTCATTTTTTTTATCATAATTGCCTCGCTTTTGTAAATAAGAGGTGTTGAATCAGTAATGAAACAAATTTTTCCAATGAAGTAGATCGGTCTGAATTAAATAAGCAGATGATACCAGTATTTTCTGATGAATCTAAGTACATGCGTGTATGTAATCCAGGGATATCACCACTATGACCAATGTAGACTTTTTTTCCAATCGGTGTTTCAACAATCATCCATCCGAGTCCATAGCGAAAATTATAATATGTATTTCCTGGTGGTTGAATAGTATGCATAAGTGTAACGGTTTTATTCTGGAGGATATGTGTTCCATTATAGATACCATAGTTCATATGTGCGATGAGGAAACGGGAGAGATCTTCGACGGTCGTCATCAATCCCCCAATAGGATAATGGAGGAGTTGATAGAAAGGGAGTTTCTCGTAAGTTCTGTTGTTATAAAGATAGGGAACGGCGACGTCGTCGATAGATAAGTCTGGTAAGCGAAAACTTGTATGTGTCATTCCTAAGGGAATAAAGATATGGTCATTGCAGTATTCGTGGAAGGGTCGTCCGGAGATGAGTTGTACCAAATACGCGGCAATATCAAAGTTGATGTTAGCGTATTGCATGTATTCTCCAGGGCGATGAGTAGCATCCCATATCGCGGGGGTATAGAAAGCTCCACCTACCAGAAGGTATTCCTCGAGCCAGGGACTGGGGTACCAGGGTATTGGAGGTGGGTGGGAATAGTTGAACCAATGATACATCAAAGGGTCAGTAGCGAAGCTGGAGGAATGTGAGAGGATCATTCTGATAGTGATCGGATCATTAGGAAAATTCGGGTTTCTGAGAATGAACGGGAGATATATGTTGACGTCGTCATCCAGCTGAAAGAATCCCTGTTCATACAGTTGCATGAGTGCAGTGCTGGTAATAGTCTTGGTGATAGATGCGACTACATAGATTGTATGGTCATTCGCTGGTTTTTGCTGTTCCATGTTGTAGAAGCCGTATCCTTTTTTCCATACGACAGTGGTATTGCTTATGATGCAAGCGGACATGCTTGGGTAGTGGCCGATTTTGAGTAAAACGGTGATAAGAAGGTCGAATGAGGAATCATTACTGAAAGAGTAATTTTGGACTTCCTGTTGAACAGTTGTATGCTGCAGTGTAATCGCTGTTGAAAGCGTTGGTATAAGAAGGAGAGTAACGAGACAGAAACCAATGAGTTTCGTTTTCATAAGATATTCTTATTATTAATGATTGAATAAATATATAATATTATTTGGTAAAAACAATTGAAAATGATGTAATGAGGAAAGGATTAGCAATAACATGGTTTTAAGACTCACATTATTTCCGTAAAGAGTTCTAGGAGTTCAAATCCCCCCCCTCCCTGCACTTTTTTCATATTTACATCAAGAGTGAACTTATCTTGACACGTAGAATAAAATACAAGATTCTAATGTAAGTCTTAACATCTCAATCATCAATGTCATACTCAAATCCTTTCTTGCTCTTCACTGCTCTCAAGTTGTCGAACATAACAACAACACGACTTCAACAGGTCTTTACTGCCATTATATCAACCTTTTTTGACCAACACGGCTGAACAACACGGAAGTTCCTTTACGTAGTAAAGGAACTTCAAACCTGTTGCAGGCTGTTGCAAAACCATGTTGCAAAATCACTGCAACACGAAACCAACACGCTGAACAGAAAAAAAACGAAACAAAAAATTATTTCTTATCTCCGGTATTTTAACTAACTGTCAATCATTTTCGTACTGGTAAACTGGGGTTCAAATCCTTTCCCCTTTTTATAAAATTGTTTATATTATTTACTTGGAAATAGATGAAAATGAAAGAAGAATGGGCCAGGCCGGAATTGAACAGGCGATCTCCGCGTTGTAAGCGCGACGTCATAACCACTAGACCACTGGCCCATGTAACTTTACCACTGGCTTGAGATATGACCACTGGCTTAGAAATAGCCAATGTCTTCATCTTTTCGACTCGGTGGTAAAATGACATCTATTCCTATTTTAAATGTTTTAAGGTCGTTTTTATCGAATAAAATATGTGAAACGAATTCAAATTTTAACCTCAGACATTAGGTTATCTAAATTAATGTTACTCTTCAAACTGAAATAAAGGATGTTTCATAAAATCATTAAAGACATTGATAAACTGTGGAAAATTTCATAAAAAATCACGGCTGTTTTTCTCCTCATAATTGCCGGAAAAAAATTACGTTTTTATTCATCAAAATTACGGGTATCTCATTAACATAGTTCTCTTATTTACGAGACGTTTCTCCTGGAATCGAAATATTTATATATAGTATTAACAATCGTTAATTCAGAGAGGTATAATTGTTGATGAGGGAATCTTTTTATTCTTTCCTCCCAAATCCCCATCAGCAATTTACTTCCTATTAATTTTTTTTAGACGTGTAATTGTAAGTACGATAGAATCATTTGGGAATATCAATCCCCCAATCAGAGATAAGATAGAATTCCGAACACATGATTTCTTTCTCGCAGGAAAAGATTGTTAATTTAAGATAAAAATTAGTTGTACAAATTAGTAGTATTTTATAGGCCTGGTTCATAATTCCTAACCGGGAGGAAGTACAATAAAAATGATTGAGTGCATCCAATTTTGGTGAAACGGGATGCACTCACAAGAGCAATTGCAGCTCTTGCTAGATAACCCAATCGTGCAAGAGCTCATAGATATTTTGGAAAATGAAGGCAAATGTGTTCTAAAAAACCTCGATCTAGCTTATGTCGACGAGGTGTTTGAACAACAAAAATCCACCAGCAGAGGACGACCATGGATCTATGCCCCCAGCATCAAACTGAAAGCGTTTCTCTACGGTCTCTCTGAAGGGAAGGACTCCATACACGGGGTTGCCCGCTCAGTCCGAACCTCAGTCGCCCAAGTGTTCCTTGGACTCGAACAAGGTAGCATGAGCTATGCCACCTTGGAACGATTCTGGCATCAACTCGCTATTGTTGTAGAACAGGTGTTCGCAGAGCTTACACGAATGATCGCTGACCTTGAAATTCTCGGTGCAGTCCACGCCGT
>Ga0315295_10000977_pt1 | contig 24367 bp, 13 predicted proteins | sample YL17G14_0_MG_FD_204453 | JGI IMG/M metagenome (GOLD analysis project Ga0315295, IMG submission 204453) | Sediment microbial communities from Yellowstone Lake, YNP, Wyoming, USA - YL17G14_0 | ecosystem: Environmental > Aquatic > Freshwater > Lake > Sediment | place: USA: Wyoming | collected... | reverse complement strand
CCAGCTGCATGCGCACGGAGTCCATGGCGCGCTCGGCCCGGCGCGGCGGCGCGGAGCCCGAGAGCACGGCCCAGCTCTGCGAGATCGAATCGATCCGGCACTCGGGGAGCTGGGCGGAGCCCAGGGGGGTGCCGTCGTCGAAGTAGGCGCGGCGATACCAGTCGCCGTCCCACGCCTGCTCGAGCATCGTCCCCAACCGCTGGCGTTCGCCGCGCCAGCGGGTGGCGCGCTCGGGATCGCCGTGCGCTTCGACGATCGTCGCGAAGTCGCCCAGGATCTTCGAGAGGAACCAGCCCAGCCACACGCTCTCGCCGTGGCCCTGGTGCCCGACGCGGTTGAGGCCGTCGTTCCAGTCGCCCGTGCCGATCAGCGGCAGGCCGTGCGAGCCGATGGTCAGGCCGCGCTCGATGGCGAGCACGCAGTGCTCGTAGAGCGTGCCGCTCTGCCCCGACACCGCGGGCTGGCCGTAGTTCTCCAGCTCCGTGGGCTGGAGCACGGGTGCCTCCAGGAAGGCCACGCGCGCCTCGAGCACCGCCCGATCGCCGGCGCACCTCAGGTAGTGGGCGACGGCATACGGGAGCCACAGGAGGTCGTCGGAGCAGCGGCTCCGCACGCCGCGACCCGAGGGCTCGTGCCACCAGTGCTGCACGTCGCCCTCGGCGAACTGGCGTGCGGCGGCGCGCAGCAGATGCTGCCGGAAGAGGTCCGGCCGCGCGAACGCGAGCGCCATCACGTCCTGCAGTTGGTCGCGGAAGCCGTAGGCGCCGCCGGGCTGGAAGAAGCCCGTGCGGCCCCAGAGCCGCGAACTCACCACCTGGTAGAGCAGCCAGCGGTTCATGATCAGGTCGAACGAGTCGTCCGGCGTCTCGACCTGCACCGCGCCGAGCAGCTCGTCCCAGCGCCGCTCGACCTCTTCCAGGGCCGAGCGCGCGGCCTCGACGCTGCCGAAGCGGCGCGCCAGCTCCAGCGCGTGCCCGCGGTCGTCCCCCTGACCGAGCAGCAGAGCCACCTCGCGCGTCTCGCCGGGCTCGAGATTCACGCCGAGCTGCAGCGCAGCGCACGGGTCGAGACCCGCGCCGAAGCGCTGCGACAGCGCCTCGCGGGCCAGCGCGGCGGGGCGCCGCAGCGAGCCGTTCCGGCCGAGGAACTCGAGCCGGTCCCCGGTCGCCGACACGGGCCGCAGGCTCGCGTGCGCGAAGGCGACGCGTCCGGCAAAGTCCGGGTTGTACGGGTTGCGCGCCAGGACGGCGCCGGTCGCCGGGTCCTGGTCGGTGATCACGAAGCGGTGCTCGCCGGCGCGCGGCGGGCACAGCGCCCACTCGTTGTAGGCGAAGACGCTGAGGCGCCGCGGCCGGTACGAGTGGTTCGTGAACGAGAGCAGCGAGAGCCTGAGCGGCTCCTCCGCGTGCACGAAGACCGCGAGCTCGCAGGTGATGCCGTGGTCGCCATGGCTGAAGCGGGTCACGCCGGCGCCGTGGCGGATCACCCAGCGGCCGCCGTCGCGCGGCCGCGGCAGCGGGCCCGGAGTGGCGCCCCACGCCTCGCCGTCCTCCTCGTCGCGCAGGTAGAGGGCCTCGCCGCTGAACTCGCTCACGGGGTCGTTGCCGAACGGCGTGAGGCGGTTCTCGCGGCTGTTCCCGGCCCAGGTCCAGGCGGCGCCGGTGGCACCGATCACGGTCCCGAAGCGCTCGTTCGCGATCACGTTCACCCACGGCAGCGGCGTGTCGTCCTGGCCGTTCAGCACGATCGCGTACTCGCGCCCGCCGGCGGTGAATCCCCCGAGGTCGTTGGCGTGGTCGAGCGGGGGCGCCTCGACCTCCGGTCCGGCGTCGCGCGACATCGTGGTCTCAGGCGTGCGGCCGGCGCCGGCCGTCAGCACCCGTGGCCAGCGTGGCTCGGGGAAGGGCAGCTCGAGCTGGTCGGCGAGCCCGCCGAGCTCACCGCTCAGCAGCGCGCGGGCGGCCGCCATCAGCAGCCCGCGCTCGGCTTCGGGCATGCCCTCGCCACGCAGCAGGAACACCCCGCCGGGGCGGTGCTTCCACGCGGCCCAGGGGCCGCTCTCGAGCAGGCCCTGGAGTTGCTCGTGCATCTCGTCGAGGTAGCTGGCCGGGTGCTCGTTCAGGACCACGACGTCGGCGTCGAGACCCTTCAGCCGCCAGTACTCCTGCGCGCGCAGAACCTGGCGCACCAGCGACAGGTCGTTCTCCTCGACCACCCGCACGATCAGGATGGGCAGATCGCCCGAGATGCCGTGCGACCAGAGGCCCGATTGACCGAGCGTGTTGCCCGCCAGGAACTCGGGCGCCGCGCGCAGGGAGGCGTCGGTCCACAGCACGTGCGAGGCGAGCTGCTCGTAGAGTTGCGCCTCGTCGGTCGAGATGCCGAGGTGACGCAGCCGCATCTGGGTCTGGGTCGTGGCGAGGGCGAACGTGCGGGCGGCCGAGGTGGGATCGTCGTACTTCTCGGCGAGCGCGATCGCGGCCGCCCGGCTCGTGGCCACGCCGGTCGCGAAGGCGAGACGCACCTGTCCGCCGGGTGCGATGCGCACGCGCCGGCGCAGGCTCAGGACCGGGTCCAGCACCGCTCCGGTGGTGCCCGAGAGCGCCCGGCCGTCGAGCGCGATCGGGTCTTCCGGGGTGCGCCCGCGGCCGAGGAAGCGCGCGCGGTCGGTCTCCCATTCGATCGCGCCGTGGACGCCGCCCTCGGCGCTCAGCACGTGCACGGCCCAGAGCGCAGGCTCGTCGGGCGAGCGCGGACGACGCCCGCACAGCAGTGCCGAGCATTCGGGGCGGTACTCGGTCTCGAGGAACAGCTTCAGGAACGCCGGGTGGGAGAGATCGTCGGCGGGCGGTGCGAGCACGATCTCGACCAGGCTCGTCACCTCGATCTCGCGCAGGCGGTCGCTGCGGTTGACCAGTGAGACACGGCGCATCTCGACGTCGTCCTCGGGGGACACCGTGATCTCGAGCCGGGTCTCGATGCCGTCGTCCGTGCGGTCGAACACGGCCTCGTCGGCGCGGAAGCTCACCTGGTAACGCTCGGGCTCGTGGCACACCGGCTGGTAGGCGGCCGACCAGAGTCGGCCGCTGCGCACGTCGCGCAGGTAGATGAACTGGCTGCCTGGGTCGCAGGTCGGGTCGTCGCGCCGGCGCGTGATGGCGCGCCCGCGCCAGCTGCTCGCGCCGCCCCCGGCGTTGGTGACCACGGTCGTGTACTGGCCGTTCGACAGGAAGTGGGCGCTCGGGAAGAGGGTGTGCGGAGAGCGGAAGCGCCGCGGCGAGACGTCCGGCGTCAGCGCCTCGACCCGTGTCGCCTCGGCCGGGCGCGGCTGGGTGACCGGCACGAAGCGCGGCACGCGCTCCTGCAGCAGCGGCTCCGTGGCCTGTACGCGCGGATCGGAGTGGAAGCGCCGCACCATCGGCGCGTCGAGCACGGCGTTCGCGAGCGCGACCAGGCTCATGCCCTGGTGATGGGCGAAGAACGCGCGCACGGCGTGGACCCGCGCATGGTCGGGCGCGGCCTCGCCGTCGGCGGTGAAGGTCCTGCGCGGCGTGTAGTCGAGCGCCTCGTCGAAACCGAAGCGCCCCGCCGCGCCCTCGCGGGTCAGGCGGCGGAAGTTCGCGGCGGCGGCCGTCGGGTCGACCATGGCCGCCAGCGCGGTGGCGTAGGGCGCGACCACCAGGTCCTCGGCGAGCCCGCGCTTGAGTCCCAGGCCGGGAACGCCGAAGGCCTTGTAGTGGTAGTCGCCGTGCGGGTCCACCACGTTGAACGCCGACTCCGAGATGCCCCACGGCACGCCCTGGCGCCGGCCGTAGAGGATCTGCGCGCGCACCACCGCCCGGCAGGTGTTCTCGAGCAGTGTCTCGGGATGGCTGCGCAGCACCAGCAGCGGCATCAGGTACTCGAACATCGAGCCGCTCCACGACACCAGCGTGGCGCGGCCCTCGACGCTCACCAGCGCGCGCGAGAGCCGGAACCAGTGCTCCTGCGGCACCTGGCCCCGGGCGATGGCGATGAAGCTGGCGAGCCGGGATTCCGACGCCAGCAGGTCGTAGTACGAGGTGTCGAGGCGTCCCGGCCCCTCGGCGTCGGCGAGCCGGAAGCCGACCGAGAAGATCCCGCCCTGGCGGTCGTAGAGGAACTTCCACTCCATGGCGTCCGCGAGCGCGTCGCAGCGACGGGCGAGGTCCCGGAGGCGCGCGCGCAGGTCGCCGGGCGGGGCGGTGGCCGCCGTCCACCGGCTGAGCGCGTCGAGCAGCGCCCGGTCCCATTCGGCGATCTCGTCGGCTTCGGCCCCGGCAGACGCGTCCGCCGCGACCCGCTCGAGCGCCGCGCGCAGGGCTTCGGTGCCCGGCGGCGCGTTCTCGAGCCGGTCGCTCGTCGGCTCCCGCCCGGCGAGCACCGCGCGCAGCCGCTCCAGCTCGCGCAGCGCTGCGCTGCAGTGCTGGCGCAGTGGCGTGGCCGCGTGCGCGCCGCGGGCCAGGGCCGCCAGCGCGTCCGCGAGGACGCCCGCGGTGTCGAGGGCGCCGGCCCGCAGCCGCTGCACGTCCTCCGGCTCCTCCGCGAGCTGGCGCAGCCCGGCGGCCAGCGCCGTCAGCGCGCCCGCCAGGTTGCCGCTGTCCACGGTCGAGACATAGCGCGGGGAGAGCGGCGCCAGGTCGATCGTGTCGTACCAGTTGAGCAGGTGGCCTTCGTGGCGCTCGAGCGACTCGACGGTGGTGAGCGTGCCCTCGATCCGGTCCGCGAGCTCACCGGTGCGCAGGTAGCCCAGATCGTGCGCGGCGAGCGTGGAGAGCAGTCCCAGGCCGACGTTGGTCGGCGAGGTGCGATGGGCGATGCGTGGCTCCGGCCCCTCCTGGACGTTGTCGGGCGGCAGCCAGTGATCCTGCTCGGTGACGAACCGCTCGAAGTAGTGCCAGGTCCGGCGCGCGATGCGGCGCAGCTGCTCGGCGTCCTCGGCGCCGAGCGCGAGGCGCCGCGGCACGACCGGCCGGCTCAGCCACCACGCGACCGCCGGGGAGGCCAGCCACGCGGCGAGGAAGGGCAACGCCACCGGCAGTGCGGCGGCGCGGAGCGGCAGCACGCCCAGCAGCACGACCAGGGTGGCGGCCGGGCCCGCCCACATCTCCAGGAGGAACACCCGCACGCCCCCGCGCGAGAGCAGCCCGGCGGCCCGCACCGCACCGGCCGCGGCCGTCTCCCACTCGAGCAGCCGCCGCTGCGTGATCACCATCCGCACCAGCGTCAGCACGATCGCGTGCAGCATCTCGTAGGCGTGGTAGGCGAGGAGCGCGATCTCGAGCAGCACCTGCACGAGCGCGGTCTCGAGCTCCGCCCAGACGTCGCGCAGGAACACGCCGAACGGCTGCTGCGGGCGCGGGCCACGCGCGAGGTGGACCGCCGGCGGGATCAGCGGGACGCCGAGCACCGCCAGCGCGGCCAGCGTCCAGCCGAGCGGCCAGCCCGGCAGCCAGGTCCACGCCGACACGAGCAGCGTCACCAGCGCCGGCGCCACCAGGCTGCGGCGCAGGTTGTCGAGGATCTTCCAGCGGCCGATGAGCGGCAGCCGGCTGCGCTCGAGACCGCGGCGGGTCGGCACCACCGGCAGCAGCCACAGCAGGATCTGCCAGTCGCCTCGCACCCAGCGGTGCTGGCGCCGCGCGTGCGCGAGCACGCTCGAGGGGAAGTCGTCCACCACCTCGACGTCGGAGACCAGCGCGCAGCGCGCGTGCAGGCCCTCGAAGAGGTCGTGCGAGAGCATCGCGTTCTCCGGCACGCGGCCCTCGAGGGCGGCGGCGAACGCCTCCACGTCGTAGAGCCCCTTGCCGGTGAAGCTGCCCTCGCCGAACAGGTCCTGATAGGTGTCGGACACCGCCGTGGTGTAAGGGTCGACACCGGTGTGCCCGGCATAGACGCGCGCGAACAGCGAGCCCGCAGCGCTCGCCAGCGTCACGTTGACCCGCGGCTGGAGGATCCCGTAGCCCTCGACGACCCGCCGAAGCTTCGGGTCGAGGCGCGGGCGATTGAGCGGATGCTCGATCACGCCGATCAGCTGCCGCGCCACGTCCCGCGGCAGGCGGGTGTCGCTGTCGAGCGTGATGCAGTAGCGGACGTGCGGCAGGATCCCGGGGGCCCCGACCTGCACGCCGAAACTGGTGTCGGTGGCGCCCCGCAGGAGCCGATTGAACTCCTCGATCTTGCCGCGCTTGCGCTCCCAGCCCATCCACACGCCCTCGCTCGGATTCCAGCGGCGCGCGCGGTGGAACAGATAGAAGCGGTCCGCGGTCTCCGGGGCGTAGCGCGCGTTGAGCGAGCGGATCCCCGCGACGGCCGCCTCGAGCGCCTCGGCCTCGCCCGGGAGGTGCTCGGCGACCGCGTCCGGGAAGTCGGTGAGCAGCGCGAAGTGGATGTGCGGGTCGGTGTTGCCGAGCGCGTGCACCTCGAGGCGCTCGACCAGCTCCTGCGCGCCCTCGACCGACGAGAGGATGGTCGGCACGATCACCATCGTGCGCGCCGTCCCGGGCACGCCGCCGCGCAGGTCGAGCCGCGGCAGCGGCCGCGGCCTGGCGATCCGGTGGACGACGCGCTGCACGAGCGCCACCGCGAGGTCGCTGGCGGGGATGAGCGCGACCACTCCCACCCAGACCCACGTCCATGGCGACGCCTGCTCCGCCCGCGCGACGGCCACCGCGAGCGCCACGGCGAGCGCCGAGAGCAGGGCGACCGAGCCGAAGTAGAAGAACGTGGCGTGGGCGAAGAGCGCGCGCCTCAGGCGTTGCTTGAAGCGCGGGTGGTGCGCCACGTCGATCTCGAGGTCGCGGCGGCCGCGCCCGATCAGGTGGTGGCCGACGTGTGCCGCGCTGGAGTCGAGGCCCTGCGTCTCGGCCGCCTGGCGCGCGCTCTCGATGGCGCGCAGGGCGACCCGCACCTGGGCCTCGCCGGTCGGCTCGGCCAGCTCCTCGACCGCGTGGCGGTAGCGGTCGCGGCTCTGGAAATCCATGCGGACGTACACCCCGGGCGGGTCGCGCTGCAGGACCTGCTCGATCAGGCTGACCCGCTCGACGTACCGGTTCCAGTCGAGCGTGGCGCACAGCCGCAGGCTGGTGATGGAGTTCTCCATCGAGACGTGGTTCATCGCCTGGCGCTGGTGCTCGGCGCGCACGGCCTCCTCGACCGTGGTGCCGGCGGCAGCCAGCCGCTCCTCGAGCTGCTTTCGCAGCTCGGCGGCGCCGGCGCCGTACTCGCGCATGCGCTGGAGCAGTTGGTCCACGAACGCGACGTGGAGGACCTCGGGCAGGGGCGGCAGACGGCCGCCCGCGCGCGCACTCTCGAAGCCGCCGAAGTGGCGATCGGCCTCGAGGCGCCCCGCCCGGCTCTCGAGCAGCTCTTCGGAGAGCCGGCGCACGTGCTCGATCAGCGCGAGCTTGAGCATGCTGGGCCACGCCCACAGCTCGCCGAGGCCGAGCGGCGCCACGGTCTGGTAGGCGTTCATGAACCGGACCAGCCGCTCGAGGTCGAGCCGCGCGTCGCTGTAGCGCAGCAGTTCCACGGCCATCGCGTAGACGCGCGCCGTGCCGGAGAGCTCGCGGGTGGCGAGCTTCGGGAGCTTGAGGTAGTAGCGCGTCGGCAGGTGGTGGCGGATCTCGCGGATCTCGCCCTCCACCAGATGGAAATTGTCCAGCAGCCATTCGGCGGCGGGTCCCATGGCCTCGCCACGCCGAACGTCGCCGGCGAGCAGGCGGTACGCCTGGCGGAGCACATGGGCATGGTCGGTCAGCCGGCGCAGCAGTCGGTGGGGGCCCCGCCGGGGCTGTCGCGAGAGCGTGAAGCCCGCGGCGAGGACCCGGGCGCGCTCCTCCAGACGCTCGACGCCGAGGAGTTCGCCGTGCAGCGGGCTGGAATCGAGACCGATCGGCCGCGGAGGAACCCCGCCCGGCCGAGCGGGGGCGGCCCGGGACGGCGTGACGCGTACGACTGCCAACGCTGGCCGTCCTTCCTGGATGGACCGCAGGGAGCCCGCGGCCCGGATCGCGGCAACGGGGCCATGCTAGCACACGCCTGCGGCGCCACATGCACCGGACCGGGCCCCGTGGACCCGGCCCCGGGTGCGCCGGGCGCCCTGCTTGCATTCCCGGCCCGCATGGGCCATAGTGCTCTCGTCTTCGGTTGATTGAGATGTGGGCCAGACGTTTCGACTCCGCCAGGGACAAAACCCTGGCGTTCTTGTTAGCCCGCTTTCCGCCACCGGAGTCCCGGTCAGCCCGACCGGCCGTCGCCGCCACGTGAATGGGCGGCAAAGAACAGGGTCTTCGGACCCGGATACAAGGAGTTCCAAGTGGCTCGTGGCACCGTGAAGTGGTTCAACGAAGCGAAGGGTTTCGGTTTCATCTCCCAGGAGGGTGGCGAGGACGTGTTCGTGCACTTCTCGGCCATCCAGGGCGACGGCTTCAAGACGCTCGCCGAGGGCGAGGCGCTCGAGTTCGACGTCACGCGGGGCCCCAAGGGCCTGCAGGCGGCGAACGTCCGCAAGGCCTAGTCCGCTTCCGGGTACCACTTCACGCCAGCGAGGCGGCGTCCGCACGGACGCCGCCTCAGGCGTACAGGGGCCGCGCGCAGCTCACCGAGGGGAGAGCGGAAGCCCCCGAGAGGAGTCCCAGGTGGCAGTGGTCAAGAGACCGGCCTACGTCGCGAGGAAGAAGGAGTCGCAGCGCCTCGCCCGTGCGGCCGAGAGGCGCGAGGCGCGCCGGGACCGCAAGCACTCGACGGGCCCGGAGATCGAGGAGCCGGAGATGCTGGACCCGGCGGCGGGAGAGATGGAGACGGACGAGGAAGCCGGGGCCTGAGCGGGCGGGCCGGCCTAGCCCCGCACGCGCCGCCGGCGCTTCGGCTGCTGCGCGTCAGCCACCCCCGTCACGACGTACGTGCCGCTGCGCTCGTCCCTGCGCAGCGTGACGATGCCCGACTCCTGCGCGTCCTCCAGCATGTCGCTGAAGCTGCCGTAGCCCAGCGCGGATTCGCTGAAGGCGGGGCGCTTGCGCTTCATGGTGTCCTTCACCAGCGAGGCCTGGATCACGTCGAAGTTCTCGCGCTGCAGCGCGCGCACGGTGTCGGCCAGCAGGTGGAAGGCCTCGGTCTTGTCGCGCGCGGGGCTGGTCCGCGCGGACGCCGGCGCCGGGGCGCGGTGGAGGTCCTCGTAGTAGATGAACTCGTCGCAGCTGTTGGCCAGCAGCGGCGAGGTGGAGGCCTTCATGCCGAGCCCGATGACATGCCTGCCGTTCTCCTTGAGCTTGGCGACCAGCGGGGAGAAGTCGCTGTCGCCGGAGACGATCACGAAGGTGTCGATGTGACCCTTGCTCCAGCTCAGGTCCATGGCATCCACGACCAGGCGGATGTCCGCGGAGTTCTTGCCGGTGGTCTCGCGCCGCGGGATCTCGATCAGCTCGATGCCGTTCTCGTGCAGGCCCTGCGTGTGGGCGCGGAACCGGTTCCAGTCGGCGTAGGCGACCTTGACGATCACCTTCCCCTTCTCGAGCAGCCGGTCCAGGATGTGCCGCACGTCGAACGGGGCGCTGGAATCGCGCAGGCCCAGCGCGATGTTCTCGAAGTCGATGAACACGGCGATCTGCAGCTGCGGACCGGTGGTCGTGGGCGGGGCGGGCATGAGGGGCACCTCCTCGGGAGGACGCGTGGCGACGTCCGCATCGTAGGCGGCGCGTGGGTCGCGGCACAAGCGGGGGGCGGGACGCAGGCGGTGGCCGCCGCGGCGTAACGCCGAGTCGGCGCCGCTGCGAACCTTCACCGCTTCCGGCCGGCGGGCGCCGGCTCCGGCCCGCCCGCCGCGCCGTCGCCGGCCCCGAGCCTGTCTCCCCGGCGGGCCGAAGCCCCGGGCCCAGGGAGTCCGCCGAAGGCCGTCCGTCCGGGGCCATCCCGGGGACCGGCCGGTCGGTCCCAACTCAAGTCCTGCGTTCGGTCTGCCGATACCGCTCGTAATCGAATCCAGCTCCCGCGCGGGCGGTCCGGCAGGCCCACCCGCCCACCGACCACTCGTCCCTCGGCGAGACGTCATGACCGACCGAAGCGCAGGCATGCACTCCTCCAAGTCGTTGGGCTCGCTGCTGGTCCCTCTCGGGCTGCGCGAACTGCTCGACGCCACCCCCGACGTCGTCTTCGCCTGTGACGCCGAGGGGGTGCTGCTGTGGCTGAACCACGCCTTCGAGACGCTGACGAAGCGGCCGGCGTCCGACGTGCTGGGCGAGCCGTGGCCGACCCTCATCGCTCCGCACGGTGTGCGGCGCGCGGCCGGCGCGTTCCTGCGCCAGCGCCGCCGCGGCACGACGGTGGTCGAGGTGGCGCTCCCGCTGCTGACGGGCGGTGGCCACGAGGTCTGGGTGCGGGCCCGCGTGCGCCTGTTCCAGCGCGCGGACGGTGGCAGCATCTTCGTGGGCACGGCGCGCGAGATGAATGCGGTCGGCGTCCAGGTGGCGCCGGCTCCGCGGGTCGTGTCCGCTTCGGCGAGTGTCGCGGCCGGAGCGGCCGCCACGCCCGCCGCCGCGGCCATCCCGCCACCGGCCCCGGCTCCGGCGCAGGGCGCCGTCGCGCCGGTGCCAGTCCCCACACCTGCGGTGGCGGCCGAGCCGAAGCCCGCCACGCCACCGCCGGTCCCGCAGATGTCCGAGCCGAAGCCCGCCGTGACGCCGCCGGCCGCCGAGTCGAAGCCGTCCGCCACACCGCCGCCTCCGGCTCCCGCGGACAGCCGCCCGCGCGGCGGCCTCTTCTCGCTGTTCGGGCGCGGGAAGAGCGCCGCGCCGGCCCCGGCGCCCGCGCCGCCGGCGCGCGGCGCCGCCCCGGCCGCGAGCGCCGCACCCGACGCCGCCGAGCTGCAGAGCAACATCGAGAGGCTCCAGGCCGAGCTGGACGAGGCGTGCTCCATCGCGCAGGTGAAGGGCGAGTTCCTCGCCTCCATGAGCCACGAGATCCGCACGCCCATGAACGGCATGATGGGCATGGCGCAACTGCTGCTCGAGACGGAGTTGGACCGCGAGCAGCGCGGCATGGTCGAGGTCGTGCTCTCCTCGGGCCAGGCGCTGCTCAGACTGGTCAACGACACGCTGGACCTGTCGCGCGTCGAGGCGGGCCGGATGGAGCTGGAGCGACTACCCTTCGACCTGCGCGCGGCGACCAGCGAGGTGGCGACCCTGATGGCCCCGATGGCCAACGAGAGGAACCTCCAGTTCAACTCCGACGTGTCTCACGAGGTGCCATCGCGCGTGTGGGGCGATCCGGGCCGCCTCCGCCAGGTGCTGCTCAACCTGTGCGGCAACGCCATCAAGTTCACCGAGACGGGCGGCGTCACGCTCTCGGTGCGACGTCTGGGTGAGGACGAGCGCACGGTGTCGCTGCGCTTCGCCGTCGTCGACACCGGCATCGGCATGACGGAGGAGCAGGCGGGCCGCATCTTCCAGGCCTTCGAGCAGGCCGACCCGTCCATCGCGCGCCGCTATGGCGGCACGGGGCTGGGCCTGGCGATCTCGAGCCGGCTCGTGACCCTCATGGGCGGGAAGGTCGGGGTCCAGAGCAAGGCGGGCGAGGGCAGCACCTTCTCCTTCGACGTCACGCTCGACAAGCAGGTCGTGACCGCGCCCGCGACGGCACCGCCGCCGTCCAAGGCGGAGCTGGCGGGGCTGCGCGTGCTGGTGGTGGATTCGTCCGAGGCGATGCGCCGCTCCTTCGCGGCCAAGCTCGAGACCTGGGGTTGCCGCGTGGAGCTGGCGGGCGACGCCGAGCACGCGCTGGAGCGGCTGCGCGAGGGGGCCGAGAGCGGCGACGCGTACCGCTTCGTGCTCACCGAGCGCGAGCTGCCCGGCATGAACGGCGAGGAGCTCGGCGCGGCGATCCGCGCCGACGGCGCCCATGACGGCACGCTCACGGCGCTGGTGACGGCGGTGGGCCGCCGCGGCGACGCGGCGCGCGCGCGGGCGCGGGGGTTCTCGGCCTACCTGCTCAAGCCGCTCGACTGGGACGAGCTGGCCGCGGCGCTGGCCGAGGTGCTGCACGTGGTGACGACCACGCCGGAGGGTGAGGCGCCCGAGCTGGTCACGCGCCACTCGCTGGCCGAGGCGCGGCGCAGCCGCCGCCGCGTGCTGCTGGTCGAGGACAGCGCGGTGAACCAGCTGGTGACCGAGTGGACCCTCAAGCGGCTGGGCTACGGCCTGCAGACGGTGGGCACCGTGAACGCGGCGCTCGAGGCCTGGGACCGGGAGCCCTTCGACCTGGTGCTGCTCGACATGCACCTGCCGGACGGCGACGGCCGCGATCTGGCGCGCGAGCTGCGCCGGCGCGAGGGGCCGGGACGCCACACGCCCATCGTGGCCATGACGGGCTGCGCGGAGCCGGGCGATCGCGAGAGGTGCCTCGAGGCGGGCATGGACGACTACCTGACCAAGCCCGTGGACCTGGGGCTGCTGTGCCGCACGGCGGAGAGGCTCACCGAGGTGGCGCACGACCTGGAGGACGAGGCGACGCTGCTCCACGCGGTGGAGGAGGCCGAGGCGGACGCGGCGGGCGCGGTGGTCGGCAGGACGGCGCTGCGCGAGCCGGTGGTGGAGGCGCGCGAGCGGGTGGTGGAGGCGCGCGCTGTGCCCGAGGTGTTCGAGAACACGAATGCGGCGGCGGTCCTCGCGGCGGTGCGGGCCATGACGGCCGCCGGGCGCAGCCAGGGCCTCGACGAGCCGATGGGGTTCGCGACTCCGAAGCCGGAGCCCGCGGCCGGGACCGCGCCCGCGTCCGCGGCCGAGGTCGCACCGGAGCCGGAGCCGGAGCCGGAGCCCGCGTTCGAGCTCGTGGCCGAGGCAGCGCCGGAACCGGAGCCCGAGCGGGAGATCGCGTCCGAGCCCGTGGCCGAGGCGCCGGCACGCGCGCCCGCGGCGGTGGCGGCTTCTGCGCCCGCGCCGGCGGCGGCGGTGCCCCCACCCCCGGCGTCGGCCCGGACGGCACGCACCCCTGCGCCCGCGCCGGAGCCCGCACTCGAGATCACGCGCGGATTCGCGCCCGATCCCCGGCCCGTGCCGGCGAGGGACGTGCCGCGCATCACGGACGTCCAGGCCTTCACCGACATGCTCTCGGCGGCCGACGTGGTTCCTCTCGAGGCGGAGGAGGAGGCGCGCCCGCCGGTGCTGGACCCCCAGCCCTCGGTCGACCTGGCGAAGCTCGAGGAGAACTGCATGGGCTGCTCCGACCTGCGCGACATGATGGTCAGCGCCTTCCTCGGTGACGTGCATGCGCGCCTCCAGGCGCTGAGCCAGGCGGTCGCCGAAGGCGATGCGCGTCGCGTGGAGTTCGAGGCGCACGGGCTCAGGGGCATGAGCTCCGCGCTGGGCGCGACGATCTGCGCCGAGGTCTTCGGCGAGCTGGAACGCCTCGGCCGCGAGAGGGCGCTCCAGCAGGCGCCACCCCTCGTGAAGCGTGCCCACCTCGAGGTGCTGCGCGCGGAGCGGTTCATCGGGACGATGGGGCGCATGGCGGCCTGACCCGCTGCCGCGTCCGTCTCGGCGCCCCGTCCCGTCAGGGACGGGGCGCTGTGCTATGGTCGGCGTCCCTATGCGCTCCGTGCTCACCCCACGCCTCGCGCTGCTCACGACGGCGCACTTCACCCTCGACGCCTACTCCTCGTTCTTCGTCCCGCTGCTGCCGCTGCTGGCCGCGCGCCTGGACATGAACCTGACGCTGGTGGGCACGCTGGTCGCGCTCTCCTCGCTCGCCTCTTCGTTCTCCCAGCCGCTCTTCGGCCTGCTCGCGGACCGGCTGCGCCGGCCCTGGCTCATCGGGCTGGGGCCGCTCGTGGCGGCGCCCTTTCTGAGCGCGATCGGGCTCGCGCCCACGTTCGGGGCGCTGGTCGCGCTGCTGATGCTGGGCGGCATGGGGGTGTCGTGGTTCCATCCGCAGTCGGCGGTGCTGGCGACCGAGGACTCGCCGCGGCGCTCGCTGGCCATGGGCGTCTTCATCACGGGGGGCACGCTGGGCGGCTCGCTGGGACCGATGTTCTCGGTCGCGGTCGTGGGCCTGGTGGGGCTCGAGCGCACGTGGGTGGCGATGTTCCCCGGAGTGGTGCTGGCCGTGGTCCTGCTGGTGGCGATGGCCCGCATGCACGCGGCCCCGCGCGGGACGGCGGGCGGCGCCGTCCCGCCGGGCCCCGCGCCGGGCGCGCCGCTCGCGGAGCTCAGGCCGGTGGCGCGGCCCCTCGTGCTGCTCTACCTGGCGGTCGTGACGCGCTCGGCGGCCTCGTTCGGGTTCATGACGTTCCTTCCCATCCACTTGCACCGGCTCGGCTACTCGGTGCTCTTCGGGGGCTCGGCGGTCACGGCCTACCTGGCGATGGGGGCCCTGGGAGGGTTCCTCGGCGGCTGGCTGGCCGAGCGCATCGGCGGGCGTCGCGTGGTGGTGCAGTCCTTCGTGGGGGCGATCCCGCTCTTCCTCGCCTACCTCGTGCTGCCCACCATGCCCGGGCTCGTGTGCCTCGTGGCGGGCTCCTTCATCGTGCAGGGTTCACTCCCGGTGAACGTGGTGCTGGGGCAGGAGCTGGCGCCTCGCCACTCCTCGACCATCTCGAGCCTGCTGATGGGCGCGGCCTGGGGCGTTGGCGCCCTGCTCATCGGCCCGGTCGGGGCGCTGGCCGACGCCTTCGGCATCAAGGTGGCGCTCGCCGCTCTGGCCGGGCTCCTGGTCGTGGGGCTGTGCTGTGCGCTCGCGCTGCCCTCCCCGCGCGAGCACGCCACTCTGGCGGGGCTGGCGCAGCACCCCGCGCCCGGCGAGTAGCGAAAGAGCGCGGCCCGCCGTGGAGGCGGGCCGCGCTCCGGGAACCGCGCTCGCGACTATCTGCGGCGACGGCGACGGGGCGTGCCGAAGATCGAGTCGAGGTAGGCGCTCACCTCGCCCCGCACGATGCCAGGGATGATCTGCCGCATCTTGGCCTGGACCTCGTTGCGGACCTGCGCGGTGAGGTCGCCGCCGGCCACCGACGCGACCCGTGCCGGGCCCCTGGTCCCGCGCTTGCGGGTGAGGCCGCCCTTCTTGCGCCACGAGTAGTAGGTCACGGGCGTGACGCCGAACTTCTTCTGTATCTGGGCAGCGGTCAGCTTCTCGTCCCTCGCGGCCGCAAGGATCTTGGCCCGCTGCTCCGGCGTGTACTGTACGCGCTTCTTCCGAGCCTTCGCCATCTTCGTGATCTCCTCACCCGAGGGGGTCCCAGTGCGTGAACCAGGAGTGCTGCCGACGGATGTGACCGGCTGCGAACATACCCATACATGACACCGGCAATCAATGCAAATCGGCGTCAGGCCGTCGTGGGGTGTGTCGGAGAGGAGGCACCGCGCATCTCAGGCGACGAATACGAAATCCCGCCCCTCCGCCATCCCCGTCTCGGCGAGCGCCTGCCGCCACCGCCGGCGCGCGGCGGGTGCCCCGAACACGAGCACCACGGGTCGCGGCAAGGTCTCCAGCGCGCGCCGGCGGGCGTGGCCCGGGGGCTGCGGGCGGCCCTGCTCGATCGTCTGCAGGCGCAGGCCCGGACGGGCGAGCGCCCCGGCCCAGACGCGCAGGCTGGAGCCCACGCCCACCAGGCTCGCCGCGCGCGCGCCGCGCAGCGGCCCGCGGCCGAGCGCGTGGACCTTGAGCGCCAGGAAGCGCTCGCGCGAGAAGGCCGGGTCGCGCCAGGTGGCGCTGGCCGGGTGCTGGCGCCAGGCGTAGAGCACGCGCGGCACCTTGCCGAAGCGGGCCCCGGCCTCGAGCAGCCTAAGCCACAGATCGAGGTCCTCGGCCCAGCCGCGGTCCACCCAGCCCCCCGCGCGCTCGAGCCAGCGCCGCCGGATCAGGGCGGTGCCGTGGGCGAGCGGGCTCTCGATCAGCACCTCGCGGGCCATGTCCTCGTGCTCGAGCAGGGCGTTGTGCCACGCCACCCAGCGCCGCATCCCGGGCCGCACGGCGCCGGCGGGGAAGAGGCGCAGGCGCGTGCCCACGATCCCGAGGCGCGGATGGGCGCGCAGGAACTCGAGCTGCAGTCGAAGGCGGTCGCGGTGCGAGAGGTCGTCGGCGTCGTGCCGGGCGAGCAGCGGGGCGCGCGCGTGGCGGTGCGCGGTGGCGATCGCCGCCGGGAGTCCGCGGGGCGGGGTGTGCACGACGCGCAGGCGCGGCTCGCGCGCGGCCGCCCGTTCGAGCATCTCGCCCGAGCCGTCGGTGGAGCCGTCGTCCACGGCCACCACCTCGAAGTCGGCGAGGCTCTGCCGCCACAGCGAGGCCAGCGAGGCGCGCAGGAAGGGCGCGGCGTCGCGCACCGGCAACAGCACCGAGATCGCGGGCATGTCGGGACTCTAGCAGATGGCTCGCCGGATGCCCGCTGGCGCGGCGACGGCGAACTCAATAGACTCCGCCCGATCCACGCCTGGCTGCGCACACCCGGTCCCACCGTCGGCCCGGCCGCGCGAGCGGCCTCGGAGGGAGTCATGAGCCAGAGTCCCGCCCCACCGCCCACCCACGTCACGAACACGGCGCGCCTCGCCCTCGAGACGGTCGAGGGCTCCGGTCTGCGCTTCGCGGTGCGCGCCGGTGACTTCTCCCTGAAGCTCGACGCCGGCCCGGAGGCTGAGGCCGCCTCGCCCATGCAGGCGCTGCTCGCCGCGCTCGGCGGCTGCACGGCCATGGACGTCATCAGCATCCTGCGCAAGAAGCGCCAGCAGGTGACGGGCTACGAGGTGGAGGTGACCGGCGAGCGCCGCACGAGCGAGCACCCGAAGGTCTTCACGCGCATCGAGATCGTGCACCGCGTGCGGGGCCGCGACATCAGCCCGGCGGCCGTCGCCGACGCCATCCAGCTGAGCGACACCAGGTACTGCTCGGTGCACGCCATGCTGGAGCACGGCGTGCCCATCACGAGCCGCTTCGAGATCGTGCCCGAATGATCCGTCGGCCCCGGCCCGCGGGCCGGGGCGCCAGCGAGAGCCCCGAGCCGGCCGCGTCCCCTGGAGTGAGCCATGACCGAGTTCCGCATCGAGAAGGACAGCCTGGGCGAGATGAAGGTGCCCGCCTCGGCCCGGTACGGTCCGCAGACGCAGCGCGCGGTGGAGAACTTCCCGGTCTCGGGTGAGCCCATGCCCGCCGCGTTCGTGCACGCGCTGGGGCTGCTGAAGCAGGTGTGCGCGCGCGTGAACGCGCAGCTGGGACTGCTGGAGCCGGCCCTCGCCGAGGCCATCGGGAAGGCCGCGGGCGAGGTGGCCGCGGGCCGCTGGGACGGCGAGTTCCCGGTGGACGTGTTCCAGACCGGCAGCGGCACCAGCACCAACATGAACGCCAACGAGGTCATCGCGCACCGCGCCGGCGAGATCCTCGGCCGCAGGGTGCACCCCAACGACCACGTCAACTTCGGCCAGAGCAGCAACGACGTGATCCCCACCGTGCTGCACGTCTCGGCCGTGCTGGAGATCGAGCGGCAGCTGATCCCGGCCCTCGAGCACCTGCACGCGGCGCTGGCCCGGAAGGCGCGGGACTGGGACGGCGTCATCAAGACCGGGCGCACGCACCTGATGGACGCCACGCCCATCCGGCTGGGGCAGGAGTTCTCGGGCTACGCCTCGCAGATCGAGCACGGCATCGCGCGGGTGAAGGCCGTGCTGCCCGATCTGCGCGAGCTGGCCCTGGGCGGCACCGCGGTCGGGACCGGGCTCAACACGCACCCCGAGTTCGCGCGCCGCGTGGCGGCCGAGCTGTCCCGCGTGGCGCGCACCGAGTTCCGCGAGGCGGCCAACCATTTCGAGGCGCAGGGCTCACAGGACGCCGCGACCTGGGCGAGCGGCGCGCTCAACACCGTGGCCGCGAGCCTCATGAAGATCGCCAACGACGTGCGCCTGATGAACTCGGGGCCGCGCTGCGGCCTGGCCGAGGTCGCGCTGCCCGCGGTGCAGCCGGGCTCGAGCATCATGCCGGGCAAGGTGAACCCGGTCCTCTGCGAGTCCGTGATCCAGGTGGGCGCGCAGGTCATGGGCCACCACGTGGCGGTGACGGTCGGCACCCAGTGGGGGCAGCTCGACCTCAACACCATGCTGCCGCTCATGGCGCGCAACCTGCTCGAGAGCATCCAACTGCTGGCCCGCGTCTCGCGCCTGTTCGCCGACAAGGCCATCGAAGGTTTGGTCGCCGACGAGGCGGCCTGCCGCGCCTACGTCGAGATCTCGCCCGGCATGGCGACCGCGTTGAATCCGCTCATCGGCTACGACCAGGCCGCCGAGATCGCCAAGCGCTCGTTCAAGGAGCGCCGGCCGGTGCGCGAGCTGGCGCGCGAGATGACGGAGCTGACGCCCGGGGAGATCGACCGGGCGCTGGACCCGCGGCGGCAGACCGAGCCCGGCCTGGGGACGGGCGGCGGGGCGGGCGGCGCGTGACGCAGGACGGCGGATCGGCCCGCGGGCGGGACCCGGAGGCAGCGGCCGGGCCCGTGACCGGCGACGCGCTCCCCACGCGCGAGGAGATGGTGGCGCGGCTGGACGATGCCGTCCTTCGGGTGGGCGGGGTCGCGCACCGCACGCCGGTCGCCACCTCGCGCACGCTGGACGCGCTCACCGGGGCGCGGGTGTTCCTCAAGTGCGAGAACCTGCAGCGCATGGGGGCGTTCAAGTTCCGCGGGGCGTACAACACCATCTCGCGGCTCGCCCCCGCGCAGCGGCAGCGCGGCGTGATCGCCTACTCGTCGGGCAACCACGCGCAGGCCGTGGCGCTGGTCGCGCAGATGCTCCACGCCCCGGCCGTGATCGTGATGCCGTCCCACGCGCCGCGGCCCAAGCTCGAGGCCACCCGCGGCTACGGCGCCGAGGTGCTCTTCTACGACACGCTGGGGGAGGACCGGGAGGGGCTGGCGCACCGCCTCGCCGAGGAGCGCGGGCTCACGCTGATCCCGCCCTTCGACCACCCCGACATCGTGGCCGGTGCCGGCACGGCGGCGGTCGAGCTGATCCAGGACGCCGGACCTCTCGACCTGCTGCTGGTGCCCGTGGGCGGCGGTGGGCTCATCTCGGGCTGCGCGCTCGCGGCCGACGTGCTGTGCGGCGAGCGCTGCCGCGTGGTGGGCGTGGAGCCCGAGGCGGGCGACGACGCCTGCCGCTCGTTCCGCGAGGGACGCATCGTGCGCATCGCCACGCCCGACACCATCGCCGACGGCGCGCGCACGCCGGCGCTCTCGGCGCTCACCTACGAGATGCTGCGCCGCCACGTGGACGAGATGACGTGCGTGCCCGACGCGGCGCTCGTCGAGGCCATGCGCTTCGTGTGGGAGCGCATGAAGCTGGTGGTGGAGCCGACCGGGGTGCTCGCGCTGGCCGCCCTGCTCACCGGGCGCGTGACGGCGCGCGGCCGCCGCGCGGGCGTGATCCTCTCCGGCGGCAACGTGGACCTGGCGCGCGCGGGGGAGTGGTTCGGCCCCGACTGAGCGGCGGTCCGACCAGCGACGACCGAGGGCGCCGCTCCCTGCGGAGCGGCGCCCTCGAGACGTCCGGGCCGGGTGGGGCCGGGCGCTACTTCTTCGGCGTGGTCACGGGCGCCGGCTTCGGCGCGGCCGTCTTGGGCGCCGTCGTGGCCGCCTTCGGCTTCGCGGGCGCGGCGCTGCGCACGGCGGGCCTTGCCGGCGCGGGTCCGGACGCCATGGCCTTCGCGACGGCGTCGCGCAGCACCTGCTCCTCGCGCACGCCCTGGTACCAGGCCTTGATCAGGCCGTCCCTGCCGACCACGACCAGGGTGGGGATGGCCTCGGCCTTGTACTTGTCGGCCACCGCGGCCGTCTTGTCGAGCAGGATGGGGAAGGTGTACGACGGGTTCTGCTCCATGAAGCTCTTCACCGTCTCGGGACTCTCGGCGTAGTTGACGCCCAGCACGACCAGACCCTTCGGCTTGAGGTCCTGGTAGATGCTCTGCACGCGCGGCATCTCGATGCGGCAGGGCCTGCACCAGGTGGCCCAGAAGTCGAGCACCACGACGCGTCCCTTGTAGGCCGCCAGCGACACGCTGCGGCCCTTCAGATCGGTGAGCGTGAACGGCGGTGCCTTCTGGCCCACGAGCTCCGACTCGGCCTGCTGCGCGCCCGGCATCGAGAAGGACTGCACCTCCTTCGCGTCCGCGGGCGGCGTGAAGGCGAAGAGCGAGTCGGCCAGCGGCTCGTCGATGCGGGCCACGTCCCAGGCGGTCGCCTGCGACATCTCGAGGTTGGCGCCGGTGGCCGGATTGCGCATGGTGACGGCGGTGCTGTCGTGCAGGATGACGGAGCGGGCCTTGTCCACCCAGAAGGTGGTCACCGAGCGCGCCGTGCTGTCGGTGGCGATTGCCGCGGGCGGTGTGAAGTCGCAGCGCACGACCCAGCAGTCGCGGGTCCTGGCGCCCACGGCGACGGGCTGGCTCCCCGTGACCTCGCCGCTCTTGTACCCGTCCAGCGGGTTGAAGTAGCGCAGGATGGGCGAGCCCTGGAGCGGCAGCGGCATGCCGGTCGCGCCGGCCGCCGGGGTCTCCGCGGGCTTGCGCGTGTACTGCCCGAGCGTGGGCAGGTAGGTCGTCGTCTGCTTGCCGTCCGAGACCGTGGTCATGCCCATCTGCGGGTGGCGGACCTCGACGCGCGCGCGCCCGGAGCGCTCCGCGGCGAGCACCACCGGCACCTCGAAGCCCTGGTCCATGCCCGCGCCGACCATGCGGATGACCATCCGGCCCTGGTAGTGGTACGAGGTCAGGGCGCGATAGGCCTCGCCGACCTTCTGCAGCAGGGCGCGCGTCTCGGGCGGCTGCTGGGCCCCCGCGGGAGCGGCGACGGCGAGGGCAAGGAGAAGGGCCAGGGCGGTTCTCGGCATGGAGCTTCCTTTGGTCTGAGGTGGGACGGGGAGCCGTCGAACGTGGCCGAAGAGATTACCGCGCCCCGGGGTGGCGCGTCCAAGGCGCCCTGGCACGCATCCGGCGGGGCGCCCGCGCCCGCGAGGTCGGGCCGCGGCCCGCGCGTGTGCCGAGGTCAGCGCCGCGCGAGCCGCTCCAGTCCCGCCGCGAGCACGTCGAGCCCGCGCTCGACGCCGGTGCCGAGATGCACCCGCACCAGGCGGCGCTTGCGGCGCGCCAGCACCTCGTAGTCCCCGGCCGCCTGCGCGCGCCGCAGCGTCTCGAAGCCGTAGCGCTCGCCGGGGATGACCTCGTCGGGCCCCTCGTCGGCGGTGAGCTGCAGGAACAGGCCGGTGTCGGGGCCGCCCTTGTGGAGCTGCCCGGTCGAGTGCAGGAAGCGCGGGCCGTAGCCCAGGGTGGTCGCCGCCGGCGTGATGGCCGCCGCGGCCGCGCGCAGGCGCTGCAGTCGCTCGTGCACGGCCGGCGTGCGGTGCAGGTAGGCGAGGATGGCGAGGTAGTCGCCCGGCCGCGCCAGGGCGAACAGCGCGGCCAGCGCGCCGGCGGCGTCCCGCGCGCCGCCCCCGCGCATCGCCACGCCCGCCAGACCGGGTGCGAACAGGCGGCAGCCGTCCGCCTCGAGGCGCGGCGTCTCCTCGGGGAAACGGCCCTCGGCCAGCGCCCGCTCCAGCACCGCCTGCGTGGCCTGCTTGGCCTCGGAGACGTTGGGCTCGTCGAAGGGGTCCACGCCCAGCACGGCCGCTGCCGTGGCGGTCGCGATCTCCCAGCGCATGAAGGCGGCGCCGAGGTCGCCGGGCACCGCGAGGTCGAGCAGCCAGGCCGGGCGCTCGGAGTGCGCGATGCGGCGCCCGAGCTCGACCGGGAGGTCCGTGGTCACCGCGAAGACGCGGTCCGGGGCCGCGAGCGCGTCCTCGCGGAGCGGCTCCTCGTCCACCGGCAGGATGCCGCGGCCGTCCTTGCCGGTGCTCTCGGCGACGAGCTGCTCAACCCAGCACCCGAAGGGCGCCCAGATGGGACCGAAGGCGAGCGTCAGCTTGTCGGCGCCGCGGGCGGCCTGCTGGCCCATCCACAGGCCCAGCGCCACGCCCGGCCCGCCGGCGCGGTCCGCCCGGCCCTCGTCCAGCTCGCGCGCGCCGCCGTCCAGCAGCATGGCGGGATCGGCGCCGATGAGGGCCGCCGGCACCAGGCCGAAGAGCGAGAGCGCCGAGTTGCGCCCGCCCACGTCAGGGGGGTTCGTGAACACGTGCCGGTAGCCGCGCTCGGCCGCCAGCCGCGCCAGCGCGGTGCCGGGGTCGGTGATGGCCGCGAAGGCGCGGCTGGCCCCGTCGCCGCGCGTGCTCCGCGCCCACTCGAAGAAGTGCTTCTCGAAGGAGGCGACCTCGATGGTCCCGCCCGACTTCGAGGAGACGAGGAAGAGCGTGCGCCGCGGGTCGTGCGCCGCGGCCACCGCCCGCACCGCGGCGGGGGAGGTGTCGTCGAGCACGGTCAGCTCGAGGAAGCCGGGCCGCACGCCCAGCATGCGCCGCATCACCTCGGGCGCGAGGCTCGAGCCGCCCATGCCGAGGAGCACGACGTGGGTGAAGCCCTCGGCGGCCACCTCGGCGGCGAAGCGCCGCACGCCCTCGACCTCGCCGCGCATGGTCCGCGGCAGGTCCAGCCAGCCGAGGCGATTCGCCGCCACCTTCCGGTGCGCGGGGTCCTCGCTCCACAGCGTGGGGTCCTTCCGCCACAGCCGTGCGGCGAACTCGCCAGCCGTTCCGGGCCGCGTCCAGTCGAGCACGGTCAGGCCTGCCCGGCCAGCGTGGCCCGCTTCTGCTCCAGCGTGGCGAGCAGCGACTCGAAGGACTTGACGAAGGCCACAACGCCCTCCTCCTCGAGGGCGTCGACGAGCGCCTCCGCCGGCACGCCGAGCGCCGGCAGCCGCTGGAACAGCGCGCGCGCCGCGGCGACGTCGCGGGTGATCCGCGTCTCCAGCACGCCGTGGTCGTTGAAGGCCACCAGCGTCTTGGGCGGGATGGTGTTGACGGTATCGGGTCCGATCAGCTCGTCCACGTAGAGCGTGTCGGGGTAGGCGGGGTTCTTGGTGCTGGTCGAGGCCCACAGCGGCCGCTGGACGTGCGCCCCGCGCGCCTTGAGCGCGGCGAACCGCGGGCCGCCGAACACCTCGCCGAAGCGCGCGTAGGCCAGCCGCGCGTTGGCCACGGCCGCCCGGCCCGCCAGCCCCTTCAGCTCGGCGTGCTCGGGCGAGCCCTCGGGCAGCGCGGCGAGGCGCTGCTCGAGGGCCGCGTCCACCTTGTTGTCCACGCGCGAGACGAAGAACGAGGCCACCGACATCACCGGTGCGAGCGGCCCGCCCTGCGCGGCGCGACGCTCGAGCCCGGAGAGGTAGGCGTCCATGACCTGCTCGTAGCGCGCGAGCGAGAAGATCAGCGTGACGTTCACGCACACGCCCTCGGCGATCAGGGCGCGCACCGCGGGGAGTCCCTCGCTGGTGGCCGGCACCTTGATCATCACGTTGGCCCGCCCCACCTCGCGCCGCAGCCGCCGCGCCTCCTCGATGGTGTGGTCCGTGTCGTGCGCCAGCCGCGGGTTGACCTCGATGCTCACGCGCCCGTCCACCCCGCCGCTGCGGTCGAACACCGGCTTCAGCAGGTCGCACGCCGTCTGCACGTCCTCGATGGCGAGCGACTCGTAGAGGGCCAGCCCCGAGAGGCCGCGTCCCAGCCGCTCCGCGATGGCCGCGTCGTAGTCGCTCCCCTGCCCGATGGCCTGCTGGAAGATGGTCGGGTTCGAGGTGACGCCGACGACGCCCTGGTCACGGACCTGCGCGGCGAAGGCTCCCGAGCGGAGCTCGCGGCGGTGGATGTAGTCGAGCCAGACGCTCTGGCCGAATTCGAGGAGCTGCTGGGCGCGGCTGGGCATGAGGTCTCCCGGGTCGGTGTCTAGCGCCTGACGCTGTGGGCGAGGCAGACGGTGCGGCCCTCGGGGTCCTTGAGGATGGCCACGCGGGCCCCCCAGGAGGTGTCCATGGGCGGCTGCACGAACTCCACGCCCTTCGCGGTCAGGTTCGCGTGGGCGCGGTCCACGTCGCGGATGAACAGGTAGATGGCGGGCTCGCGCGGCGGCCGCCACTGCCCGGGCGGGCCCTCCATGGGCGGCATGAAGCCCAGGCTCGAGGAAGGCCCGGTGCGCACCATCAGGTAGTCCACCCGCGGATCGAAGTGGGACCGGGTGAAGCCGAGCAGCTCGGTGTAGAAGCGCCGCACCTCGTCCATGGCGTGGGTGGTGTAGTCCATGTGCTGCAGCACGAGCCCGATCGAGCCGGCGACCGGTGCTGGGGCGGTGCGCTTCGCCGCGCGGCGGCGGGCCGCGGGCTTCCGGGACGGGCGGGTGATGCGGGGCTTCGGAGCCTGCGCGCGGCGTGCGGCGGGCCTCGCGGCGCGCCGCGCGGCGGGCTTCGCGG
>Ga0315295_10000975_pt1 | contig 24403 bp, 20 predicted proteins | sample YL17G14_0_MG_FD_204453 | JGI IMG/M metagenome (GOLD analysis project Ga0315295, IMG submission 204453) | Sediment microbial communities from Yellowstone Lake, YNP, Wyoming, USA - YL17G14_0 | ecosystem: Environmental > Aquatic > Freshwater > Lake > Sediment | place: USA: Wyoming | collected... | reverse complement strand
CACGCAGCCGGCCGCCAGCCCGTCCATTCCGTCGGCTAAGTTGACGGCGTTGCTCGTTGCAGATAGATAGAAAATCGCTATCAATATGAACATCCAGTTGGCCAGCGGCAGGCCATGCTTGTAAAAGGGCAGCCAGAACAGCTTGGCGTCGTCTATATTGATAAAATCGGCGTATAAAAACGACGCTATCAGCACGGCGCCGCCGATCTGAAAGATGAGCTTCTCCCAGGGTTTGAGCCCATTTCTGCTGCGCTGGCGTGAGCTGGCAGTGAGTTTCAGCCAGTCGTCAGCGGCCCCTAAGGCGGCAAACCATATAACCAGTACAATGGCTTTTTGGACGAAGGGGTTTCCCAGTTTCGACCATAACAAGGTAGTCGAGATGGACGAAATGATGATTATCAGCCCTCCCATGGTCGGAGTATTGGCCTTCTCTTTGGTCAGCTCATTCAGGGTGGCGTGATGAAACTCCGGCCGGTCGCCGATCTTTTTGCGCATCAGCCAGCGAATAATCTTGGGTCCAACGAACAGGGCGATGAACAGACTGGTCAATATCGCCGCTACCGAACGAAAGACCACGTTCTGGTAGGCGTAGAAGCCGACCCGGTGAGTAAGAACATCTCGAAAATACCATAACAAATGGTATATCATCTCGCCTCTCACATCTGTTTTGTCAGTTCACGAGGTCCACTTTGCGAGAAAAGCTCCTTCAGCTTCTCGACGACCACTTCCAGTTTAGCCGTGCGTGAACCCTTGATTAGTATTATATCGTAATCTTTTACGAATTCGTTCAGCTTATTACGTACCGAAATCGTATCGGGGAGACATTTTGTCTGCAAATTGTGCCGGGTGTTTGCCTCCGCGCTGCCGGCGGCGATTCCCGCGAGCTTGCCGACGGCCAGCATCAGTTGCACTCCGGCTTGTGCGATTGATGTTCCCAGCTCGGCATGTAGCTGCTCGGCCTGCTGTCCCAGTTCGGCCATCTCGCCGCAGATAAAAACGAGCCTGCGTTTGCCGGTTGGATCGAGGCCGGCTAATATCTCGAGCGCATTTTTCATCGATCCCGGGTTGGCGTTGTAGCAGTCGCTCAGGATGGTCAGAGTCCCGAACTGCAGCAGCTCGGCTCGCATCGAAACGGGCGGCAGAGTCTTAACAGCCAATGCGAAATCGTCGATGGTCAGGCCCAGCCGGCGGCAAACGGCCCAGGCGGCCAGCGCGTTTTCGATATTGCCCCGGCCCGGCAGGGGCAAATGGACTTCTTTGCCGTCGATGGTAAAGTGGCTGGCTCGGCCCTCCGAATGAATGTTTCCAGCATGGTAGTCCGAGCCGTCCGATTTGCCGAAGGTAGCAAAGTCGGCGCCTTTCGCTCGGCAGGCATTAACCAATTGCTCGAAATCTGCGTTGATTATCAAAGTGCCGCCGGGCATGAGTCCTTCGGATATCGAGAGCTTCTCACGCACGATGGTCTGCAAGTTGCCGAATCCTTCCAGGTGGGCTGGATGAACGTTGGTGACGATAGCAATGTCAGGTTGTGCAATGCGGGTCAAATAGGGTATTTCGCCCGGATGATTGCTGCCGAGCTCGGTGATAACAATCTGATCGTCGGTCTTTGCGCCCAGCAGGGTCAGCGGCAGCCCGATGTTGTTATTGAAACTCCCCGGCGACTGGTGGACTCGAAAATGCCGGCTTAGGACGTGATAAATGATTTGCCTTGTGGTCGTCTTGCCTACCGAGCCTGTTATCGCAACGACTTTAAAGCCGGCTTGCCGGCGGTATTCTGCAGCCAGAGCGCCGAGGGCTTTTATCGTATCGGCAACTTGAAGCAAACACTTATCGGCCAACTCTTCGTCATCGGATTTCCTGCTGACGACGGCACACGCGGCCCCTTTGGCGAAGGCGTCGCGGAGATAATCGTGGCCGTCGAACTTTGGCCCCGGTATCGCAAAAAAGCAATCGCCTGCTTTGACGCTGCGTGAATCCGTGCTTACACCGGTGAAATGACAAGCAAGGTTAGCGGCCTTTGGAGCTTGGCTGGTAGCTCCAATTATCTTAGCCAGATGTGCTACTGCAAATTCTTTCATGTTCGTTTTTTCAGACACTCCTGAGCGACTTCTTTATCGCTGAAGTGGAATTTCTGTTTTCCGATGATTTGATAGTCTTCGTGGCCTTTGCCCGCGATAACGACAACGTCGTTCTTGCGAGCGGTTCTTATAGCAGCCTCAATAGCCTTTCGTCTGTCCGGCTCGACTGTAAGCGTTTGCGAATTCAGCTTTTCAAAACCGGCGACGATCTCGTTGATTATATCGCCGGGCTGTTCGGTTCGCGGATTGTCGCTGGTGATGATGACAAAATCGGCCAACTGTTCGGCGACAGCGGCCATGCGGGGACGTTTGGTTCGGTCTCTGTCGCCGCCGCAGCCGAAGACGACTCGCAGCTTGCCCTTGCACAGAGGCTTGAGCGTCGAGAGAACGTTTATCAATGCGTCGTCGGTGTGAGCGTAATCAATGATGACGGAGAAGTCACCGCCGTTGATTTTTTCCAGCCGGCCGGGGACGCCTTTCAAAGCGGATAGACCGGCTGCGACGGTCTCCAGATCGAGACCCGCCGCGAGGCACAATCCCGCTGCGGCCAGGCAATTGCTGACGTTGTACAGACCCAGCAAAGGAGTCTTCACAATGGACGAGCGCCCCGCATATTCGAGGGCAAAGACGGTCTCGCTGGTATCCATCGACTGGATGCGGGCGGCGACGTCGGCTTTCTCATCAACGGCATACCACAAGAGCCGGGCGCCGGTTCTGGCAGCGATTTCGCCGGCTTCCGGAGATTGCTTGTTCAAGACCGCCGTGGCATCCGCTGCAAGAGCCGAGAACAGTCTGGTTTTGGCGGCCAAATAGTCTTCTTTAGTCTTATGATAATCCATGTGGTCGCCGGCAAGGTTGGTAAAAGCAGTAGCCTTGAAGTTAACCTGTGCCAGCCGGTTCTGAGACAGGGCATGGCTGCTGGCTTCGATCACCATATACGTCGCGCCGTTTTTCACCATTTCCTGCTGTTTGGCAGCGATCTCCAGATAGTCTGGCGTCGTCAGCGGGGCCGGATAGCTGTGTCCCGAGCACGTGTCGTAGATGACCGTGCCGATCAGGCCGCACTTTTGGCCGGCCTGTTGAATACACGAGCGAACGAGAAAAGCGACGGTGGTCTTTCCTTTGGTGCCGGTGACGGCCAGGTTTGTCAGTCGTGAAGCCGGATTCCCGTGGGCGGCCTGGGCAAGAATGGCCGCCGCTTCAGTCGAGTCATCAACGGTTATCGATTCATATCGGGTATCGTTTTTGGGATGTTCGGTCTGTTGCTGGCAGACGACGTACTTGGCGCCGTTGGCGATTGCCTGGTCAATAAAATCGTGGCCGTCATATTCGGTACCCTTGACGGCTACGAAGATGTTTCCACCCTCCACAAGCCGCGAATCCGTTCGAACCCGCAGCGTATTTCCTGAACCAACCAGGGCCACCAACTCTTCAAGAGTCATCATGTCGTGCTTTCCACTCTTACCTTAACTGCTACAGCTCATGAAGGAACTATTCGTTGCCGACCGCTCAGACGCCGATTATCTTAGGCCAAAGGCGTGAATAAAGCAACCGGTGCGCGCGAAGCCCCTTGGTAATACGGACTATCCGGGAAGGAAGATAAATCGAGAGCAGACAAATTGCGGCTATTTGAAAATATTGTGGTGTAAGGTCGCCGCTTAGTCTTATAATCATCGACGATACCGGTCAATCACGAAAGGATTTGGAACATGGAAATTCGGCGCGTTCTCAACATTTTCCTGGTGTTCGCGGTTGTTGTCTGTCTGATCCATCCTGCCTCAGCCGGCGCAAAGGCGGATTCGGATGAAACGGAATATTTTGCCATATTTATGGAAGGCAAGAAAGTCGGCCATACTATCCAGAGCCGGGTAGTATCCGACGGGAAAGTGACCAGCTCCGAAGAAATCACTATCACCGTAAGTCGAATGGGTGTCTCGATGACGGTCGAGATCAAAAGGACCAGCAGCGAGACGACGGCCGGCGAACCGCTTGGCTTTGAAGTGGAGCAGAAACTGGGCGCGATGGTTATGAAGATAGCCGGGCAGGTGGATAAACAGGGAACGGTGAACATGACAACGGCTTTAATGGGAGCCGAACAAAGGAGCACATCTCAATGGCCCCAAGGGGCGGTGATGGACGAAGGCCTGCGTCTGCTAACCCTTAGAAAGGGTCTGGAAGAAGAGTCGCTGTATTTTGCCAAGATATTCGAGCCGACGATGCAGCACGCTCTTCATGCTCAGATACGCATCGGCCCGAAGCAGAGCATTGATTTGCTTGGACGCGTGGTGGTCGCCACGAAAGTCACGACGACTTTTAACATGCCCGGGTCCGGCGAAGTTGTCAGCACCAGTTACGTTGACGACGACTTTCGCCTTCTGAAGGACATCACGCCGATCGCGGGGATACAGGTTGAGATGATTGCCTGCGCTAAAGAATTTGCCCTGGGCCGCAACGATGTCGTGGAACTCATCGATAAGATGTTCCTGGCGAGCCCTGAGCCGTTGAATGATCTCGGTGCGGCCAAATCCATCACCTATTACCTGGCTCCGACGGGGGACGTGCCCGATCTGACCATACCATCGAGCGATAATCAAAAAGTGCAGCAATTCAAAGACGGCAGAGTCATCCTGACGGTTAAACCTGTGGCCGCGCCGGCAGGGGGGAAGTTCCCATACGAAGGCCCAGACGAGGCTGTTCTGGAGGCTACGAAACCCACGAGGTTTCTCCAAAGCGACCACGAGCAGATTATCGACTTGGCCCGGCGTGCGGTCGGCGACAGCAAAGATGCCGCCGAGGCGGCCAGGAAGATTGAGGCGTTTGTGGCTGAATATATTGAGAATAGAACCCTCTCGGTCGGTTACGCGTCGGCGGCGGAGGTCGCGGCCAGCAAACAGGGCGACTGCTCGGAATTTGCCGTTCTGACCGCTGCGATGTGCCGCGCCGTAGGGATACCCGCCCAGGTGGTTGTGGGTGTGGCTTATGTGAGTAATTTCGCGGGTCATCAGGGCTTCGGGGGACATGCCTGGACACAGGCATACGTAGGCGGCAAGTGGATTGGGCTTGATGCGGCTTTCAGGGGCGCCGGGCGGGGCGGCTACGACGCCGGCCACATCGCTTTAGCCGTCGGCGACGGCGAGCCCGGAGACTTCTTCAACTTGGCCGCCACCTTGGGCCAGTTCAAAATCGAAAAGGTCGCCATCAGCAGGAAATAGAACCCTGCGGATACAGTTAATCGAACTGAATGTCAGTCAGGACGAATTCGACGCTGCTGTTTCCGTTGTAGGTGTTTATCTGCGGCTGATAGGCAACGTCGAAGAAATCACTTTCCAGCAGCTTCTTTTCCAGTTTTCCGAACCGAAAACCGATGCAGCGGATCGTTGCCGTGTTATCGGTGATTGCAAGCTGTAAATGCTCACGGCCCGAGCCTACCCTCTTGGGCGGGCCGGCCAGACGCACACCCTTTGTGGCGAACGTCGGTTCGGGATTGCCCTGGCCAAAGGGGCCGAGCAACTGCAATTCACTGACGGTTTCTTTTCGAAACTCGCTTAAGGGAACTAATGCGTCGATGTAAAGCTTGGCTGCTTCGTCGTCTCGGGTGAGGTTTTGTCTTGCGTACGCTTCAAATTCAGCCGCGAATTGATCTATTTTGTCGTGTTCGATGGTTATGCCGGCGGCCATTTTGTGCCCGCCGAAGCTGGCCAGGTGATGCGAGCAGGCTTGAATGGCGCTGAGCAGGCAGAAGCCCGGAACCGACCGGCCCGAACCCTGGGCAATGCCGTTTTCGGTAGAGGCCGTGTTGATCATAATCGTCGGCCGGTAGAATTTGTCCACGATTCTGGAGGCGACGATGCCTATGACGCCGGTGTGCCAGCTCTCGTTTGCCAGGACGATGCTCTTGCGGTCGGGATGGTTCAGGTCGCCCTCGACGATCATCTCACAAGCCTGTTTGAAAATCTTGCGTTCGCACTGCTGGCGCTGGCTGTTCTGCTCTTTAAGATACTCCGCTATCTGCATCGAGCGAATCGGGCTTTCGGACGTCAAGAGCTCCACGGCCAATCGCGCGTGCCCCATTCGCCCTGCGGCGTTGAGCATGGGTGCAAGCCGAAAGCCGATGTGGAAACTATCGAGCTGGTGTCCCGTCAATCCGGCCGTCTCAATCAGAGCCTGTATGCCGGAAAGCTTGCAGCCGGGCAGTGTTTTGAGTCCATAGCTTGTCAGGACCCTGTTTTCCCCTCGCAGGTCAACGACATCGGCGATGGTTCCCATCGCCGCTAAGCTCGTCGCACTGATCATGAAATCCCGCAATCTCGGTTCGAGTTTCGGGCCCGAGCTGAATTCGTTGGCGAGCGCCCAGGCTAATTTGAAGGCGACCATCGCCCCGGCGGAATCCTGGTTCGGGTAGGATTTGTCCAGGGCCGGATGCACGATGGTGACCGCTTTGGGCAGATCGGCGGCGGGCTGGTGGTGGTCGGTGATAATCAAATCAAGCCCCAACTGGGCGGCTGTCTCGGCTGAGTGAAATGCCGTGACGCCGCAATCGACCGTCACCAGGAGCTTGCTGCCCGATTTTGCCAGTGCCTGTACGGCGTCGGCGTTCAGACCATAGCCTTCATCGACGCGATGAGGAATGTAATAATCGACGTCGGCGCCGAGTCCGTCCAAGACGGACCAGAGAATCGCCACGCCGGTGATGCCGTCCACGTCGTAGTCGCCATAGACGGTGATTTTCTCCCTGTTTGTGATGGCCTGCTTGAGTCTCTCGACCGCCGGAGTGATTCCCGGCATTTGTCCGGGGTCGATAAGATCGGTCAGCTTGGGCCGAAGGAAAACGCGAGCATTCTCGGCCTCGGTGATGCCCCGGTTGATCAGGACCTGGGCCACGAGAGGGCAGACCTTAATCGCTCTGGCAAGGTCGGCGGCTCGCCGGTCCGCGGACCGGATTACCCAGTTCCCTCGACTTTGCTCGGGATTAAGTTTTTCTTGCGTCCGTGCAGAAAGAAGCATCTCGAATCCGTCCTCTTGTTCTTACCTCCAGGTAAGCCTCGTCACGCGACCATCGGCATCCCTGTTTCCGCCGGCGACATGCAGCGTAAAATCGCCGCCGTTCGCAGTCAAGCGGGCTTCCACCCAGCCGACGGGTTCTGTATCGCTGAAATTATACCCCACCGCCGGAAGATTGATCAGATGAATTCCTTCGTATTGGGAAAATGTGTACTCATGAGAATGGCCATATACGATGGCCTTGATCTTCCGAATGGATTTAATCAAGTCAAACAGACGCAGCACGTCCAACAGGGCATCGTCGCTGTCTTCCAGCGTGTGATGAAAACAGAGAATCGTTGGCGTGTTATCGCATTCCTTCAGATAGTTTTTCAGCCATTGCCGCTGTTCCTTCCCCAACAGGCCCGGCACTTTGTCCGTGAACAGAAGCGAATCCAGAAGAATCAGGCGAACGGGCGCCTTCTGGACGACGATGACGTGCTTGCCTTTGATGGCTTGTTTCTGTCCGGCGGTTGTCTCGAAAGTCTTGAGGAAGTTTTCACGATTGTCATGGTTGCCGAGCGCCATGAATACCGGCGCCTTTTCAGTTAGCGGGCTTAACAGCTTTTTGAAATTGGCATAATCACCCGATTCGCCCGTGAGCCTGGCCAGGTCGCCGGCAATGACCACGCCGTCGGGCGAAGCGGAGACGATATCCGGAATGATTTCCTGTAAGTTCCGATACGGATAGAATCCTCGGTAATTGTTTTCGGCGTCGGCGGGGATGTGGGTGTCGGCCAAAAGAGCCAGCCGAGCAACCTGTTTCTGATTGGTTGCTGAGTTGAAGCAATTGACTCCTCCCAGGGCTACCAGAGTTCCCGCGGCGGCCAGGGAGGTTCTGATAAAGGTTCTTCTATCCATCGACTTGAATAGGATCTCCGGCATAATGATCTGTCTTTCCAGAGTTTGTAAGACGTTCGTTTGCCACAGACTTATATACAGATAAAATCCGTACTCTGCAAGGATTGTTTTGGGATTCGGCGGGGGTGGCAGCCTCAAAGGCGAAGCCTTTGGGGATATCTCCTAATCGACCAGCTCGCGTTCGATGTCTTCCAGCGACTTGCCTTTGGTCTCAGGAAGCTTTCTCAGGATCACCACAAAACCGATCACACAAATAACACCATACAACCAGAACGCCCCATGGGCGCCGAGGCCCGCTTTCAGGTAGGGAAACGTCAGCGTCAGGATCGTGCAGCCGACCCACAGACTAAAGACGGCTACGGACATAGCCGCACCACGTATGCGGTTCGGGAATATCTCCGAGATGACCACCCATGTAATCGGCGCCAGCGACATTGCGTAGCAGCCGATTGCTGAAACCACGAGGATCAGCATGTGGATTCCGGTGCTCTGGAAGTAATAACCGGCCCCCATGATTGCATAAATACCCGCTAATCCGCCGGCGCCGATCAGCATGAGGATGCGCCGGCCAAGCCGGTCCACAGTATAGATTGCCACGAACGTAAACGCTAAGTTGACCACGCCCGTGATGACAATGTTGAGCAAAATGTCGCTGACGCCGTAGCCTGCGGCGGCAAAAACCTCCTGGGCATAGTTGAATATCACGTTAATGCCGCACCACTGCTGAAAGACAGCCAGAAAAACGCCCAGCAGGACGATCTTCAACAGCTTCGGTTCGGTCAGGTCCCGGAAGTTGACCCGGGCAATCTCCTCGCTTGCCAGCGTGTTCTTGATGTCGCTGACTTCGAAGGCGGCGTATTGCCCGCCGCCCAGACGCTCCAGAATCCTCTGTGCCTGCTTGTCTTTGCCGTACTTGAGAAGCCAGCGTGGACTCTCCGGCACAAAAAACATCAGCAGAAAGAACAAGAACGCCGGGATCGTCTCGGCTCCGAACATCCAGCGCCAGCCGTACTGTCCGTTCCATGAGGTCAGGATGTATTCCGTGCCTGCTCCTTCCGGCACCGGATGGGCCGTCAGCCAGTTGACAATCTGGGCCGCGAGGATCCCGATTACAATCGTGAGCTGGTTTATCGAGACGAACCGCCCGCGCATAGCGGCCGGGGAAATCTCCGCGATATACATCGGCGAAAGATTCGAGGCCAGCCCGATGCCTATTCCTCCAATGATCCGGAACACGTTGAAGGAAAAAAAACTCCAGGCAAACGCGGTCCCGATGGCCGATACCGTAAAAAGAAAGCCCGCCAGAATGAGCAGCCGCTTGCGGCCGGATTTGTCGCTGATGATTCCCGACAAAAGGGCGCCGACGAGGCATCCGACCAGGGCGCTGCTTTGCGCCCAGCCTCTCAGCAGCGGCGTTTCATCCGTGATCCGGAAATAAGGCTCGTAGAACGGCTTGGCTCCGCCGATGACCACCCAGTCGTAGCCGAACAACAAGCCTCCCATCGCCGCCACCAGGCAGACCAGCCAAAGGAAGGCCATATTGTAGCTGAGCGGGTGATTTACTGAACCTGATTCCTCGCTTTTCATACTAACCTTTGTTTACTCGGTAACAAGGTCAATCTCTGCGACGGAGGCGAATTGTTGCCCGTCGAAGCCGGACAGCGCGACGAAGCGAAAGAATCGCCCTCTTATGCCCTTCTCGAAGAGAATCCGCTTCTGGTCTCGCCCTTTTTCAAATCTTCCCGTTGCGGCCGGCTCGCCCCAGTTTTGGCCGTCCGTGCTGACGTAAGCTTCGTATTGGTCGATCCAGCCGTTCGACATATCCTGCCGGGGAAGATACGTAAATCCTTTGATTTCCAGGCTTTCGGGAAGCACAATCTGAATCTCATGCGGATATGATGGGGCGCCTTGCTCCCAGGCAGTGTGCCATATCGTGTCCGGGTTCCCGTCAAGCGCGTTGCCCCCTTCATAACCCGAGGCTTCGCTATCGACCATCGTCACGCGGGCGTTGCTCGTGAGGGACGGTTTCTTCAGCAAGCTGAGGATCAGCTCGACGTCAACGGCGTGCTCGGGCGAAAAATCGCTGCTCCGGGCATAGCTTAGGAGACTGTGGAGCATCTGCCGTGCGACGGGCCGTTTGTCAAGGTTGCTTCGAAGGTCCATGCTGCATACTAAGAGCTTGCCCTTGCCTACGGTTGCTTCGAAAACCAAACCCAGTTTGCGATTGGTATTCCAATCGTCAATCACCTGGACGATGGGACGCAATTCCGGCTCGAATTGGTCGAGGATCATGAACTTTGATTTGGTCACTAAGTCCCACCACTGCCAGTTACTATGGTACTCGGTGGGGAATTCCGCCAGGGTGGGGTGTTGTGGGTCGCAGAGAATACCCAGGGTGTGCGGGGGCTGATGTCTCGTCCATTGAGTGTTCCAGAAAATGGAGGTGAAGCCGGCCGGGATGTCACTGTCGATGGAATTGAGCGGCGGCATCAGCAGCACTTTGCCGCCGCGTTCGAGAACTGCCTGGGCCTGCTCATCCAACTGCTCGGTAATAAGTACGTTACGCGGCGGCTGAGTATTGAGCTTGTCCGGATAGACCCAGACGTCCCAGTTGTTCGTATAGGGCGTTCCTTTCAGCGAAACGGTCACAGAGAGCTTGGCCGGTGCGGCCACGTCCGCAAACGGGACTTCAATCTTTCCCAATTGAATACCGTTGCCCAGAGGGATAGTCACCGTGGGGAGCCGTCCGCCGGCCACTTTGCGGCCATCGGCGTCGTGGATAGACCAGAGCGGTGTTGTGTCGCGGATGGGCACGGGACCGAAGTGGGCCACTTCAACATCGGCGGTGAATACCTCGCTGGTGGTCCATGTGCGTTTTTTCATCCGCACAAGAGGAACGGTTTCGCAGCAGTAGCGGTGATGCTCGTCGGCCTCGATGTATCCTTTTGAATCCCAGAACGGATCGAGGATACCGACCAGGGCCGTTCCCTGGCCGGGAAAGTCGTGAATATCGAGCAGTTGAAAGCCGCCGAAGCCGGGCGTTCGCAGGGCGGATTCGATCTCCTCTTTGTAGAGCAGCGCCTGCAATTTGCCGGAGGCCATCAGAAAATCCTGCGCTTCATCGAGCATGTGGTGGGCGGCGAGCGAGTCTCGAAAGATCTCGAAATTGCGCGCTCGCAGAACGCCCGTGTATTTGCTGATCTCTTTCAGATTGGGATAAACGCACCACTGTCCGATTTCGTGGCTTACGATGGGGACGTTGTAGTCCCGGATGAAATCGCGATAGTCCGTAACCGTCTCGGGCGGGTTGGCGTTGAAGCGGCTCTTGAGGCCGGCGCCCCATTGATGGCCGCGGGGGGCAGGGGTGCTGTGGTACTGGTTTTCTTGGATGATAGGCCAGCCGGCTGCACTGGTGTACGGCCTGCGAGGATCTTTGTTCTTCCAGTAGCTGACCAGGTCTGCGAGGAATCTTTTTTGATTGCGGCCGCCGGGCTCATTGCCGTAGGCAAGCATACAAAACGAGGGGTGATTACTGTAAGCTTTGAGAATTCGGTCGCCCTCGGCATAAATGTATTTGTCAACGGGCTTGCCGTCGCCTACCGTTGCCCATGCGGCACATTCGATGTGGTACATGAACCCGAGCCTGTCGGCGGCCTCGAATGCCGCTTCCGGCGGGCACCAGGAGTGGAAACGCAGATGGTTGAGGCCGTGGGCCTTGGCGATTCGCAGAATGCGCATCCAGGCGTCGAGGTCCGTAGGCGGATACCCCGTGAGTGGAAAAATACAGCATTCCAGCGTTCCTCGCAGGAAGGTCGGGCGGTCGTTAATCGTGAATTGTGTCCCTTTTGTGCCGATTTGACGCATGCCGAATGTTACGGTCTTTTCGTCTCGGAAAGCATCGTCGCCGACCGACAGGCAGACCGTCAGCTTATACAGGGCTGGCGAGAACTCGTCCCAAAGCTGTACGTCGCTGCCCATGGCATAGTCAACTTCGACGACGCTCTGAGGTCCTGACGCGATGAATTCCACGCTTTTTTCGGCGGGGATGCGGCGTCGTTTTGTGTTCCAGGTCTTGGCCCGGATTTTGAGCGTTCCGCTGATGGGCTGGTCCCCTGTATTGCCGATGGTGATAACCAGCTTCGCCGATTTGTTCCGTACGTCGGGATAGACCTGCACGTCGCTGACCCAGACCCGGTCGGTTGCCTGCAGCTCGATCCTGCCCACGACGTCGTTCCAGTTTGTCTGTGTGTGGTCGCTGACCGAATGGGCGTTGACCCCGACGTCGTGCTTCATCGAATTGTCCACGCGAACGGTGATCAGGTGTTTGCCCGGCGTCAGCAGGTCGCTCAGGTCGTGCAATTGCGGCGTACACAGACTGTCCTGCACACCGGCGGCGGTGCCATCCACCCACACCGTGGTCTGCCAGTGACAGCGCTCCAGGAACAGAGCGATTCGCTTGCCCGTCCAGCTCTGCGGTATATCGACCTGCTTCTGATACCAGGCGGGTCCGACATAGTGTTTTATGGGCGTCAGCCAGAAGGGAATTTTGACCGAGCCGGGCTGTCGGTATTTCTCGTACTTGGCGTCGGTAAACCAGGACTGGTCAACAATCTGGCCCGTCCATTTGGTTTCGACGGAGACGTCGTCGCCGTAACCGTTCTCGGCCGTTGAGCCCGGCAACCTGGTGCGGCTACTCAGCACGCCGTTGAACCACTTTTCCTGCTCACCGACGTTGTCGGGATCCAATCTGAAAAGCCACGAACCCGCCAAAGAAATGGCATTTCGTTCCTTACCCAGTCCCGCGGGCGTAGCGATCTTCGAGCCTGTCGTCTCCCGGCAGCAAAGACACGTCGAAATGGCTATACCTGTGACTATTGAAACGATTGATTTGACCGTTCGACATTTCAATTGCGGGAACCTCCACTTGAAAACGGAGGAAGCAAGACAGAAAACGGAAGACACAAGACAGACGTTTGACCTGCGAATTCTGCCCTGCGACCTGCTGTTTTACAGCAGCTCATCGATCGCTTCGGCGAGGATTTTCTTGCTGGTCAACCCCACCCATTTTTTTTGTACCTGGCCGTCTTTGAACAAGATGAGGGTCGGTATCGCACTGATGCCGAACTCCATTGCGCTGTCGCGTGCATCGTCGGTATTGAGTTTGCAGATTTTGGCCTTGCCGGCATAGTCTTCTGCGATTTCATGGACGATAGGAGCGATCATCTTGCAGGGTCCGCACCAGGGCGCCCAGAAATCCACGAGCACCGGCACGTCAGAATCATGAACCGTCTTATCAAAAGTAGCGTCGGTCAGCTCAATCACACTACCAGCCATTTCATTATCCTTTCAACCAAGATTCAAGGAAAACTGCTCTTCGGCTATCCTGCCGGGTTGTCTGAAGGTCATAGTACCGGAATTGTCCGAATCCGTCAACTCTTACCATCCACCTGGTTGAAGTACGTCGCTGACCGGCTCGTTCCACCAATTCGGGTCTCTGAAATACTGTTTGAGCATCATGGCGGCGACAACGCCGTCGCCGATGGCCGTGGCTAATTGCATGGCCGCCCCGACTCGGCAATCGCCCGCCACAAAGACGCCCGGAACGCTCGTGCGAAGATACGCGCAGTCGCACTTGATGAATCCTCGGTCGGTCAGCTCCACAAAACCTTTCAAAAAGCCGGTGTTCGGCTCCATGCCGACGAATACGAACACGCCGTCGCAGGGGTAATCCTCTTCCTGGCCCGTTTTGACGTTTTTCAGCTTGACCGATTGGACTTTGCCTTCGCCCTGGATGGCGGTGGCTATCGTGCTGTATCTGATGGTCAGATTGGAATTTGGCTCATTGGCCTTTTCCAGAAGCTCCTCGACAAGGACTTTGGATGCCCGGAATTCGTCTCTGCGGTGTATCATCGTGACTTTTTGGGCGAATTTGGTCAGATGGAGCGTCTCTTCGACAGCGGTATTACCCCCGCCGACGGCCACGACGTGCTTTCCCTTGAAGAACGGAGCATCGCAGGTCCCGCAATAGCTGACCCCTGAGCCGCGGAACTGGTCTTCGCCGGGTACGCCGAGCTTGCGATAGTCGCTGCCGGGGGTCAGAATGACCGTTCTGGCAGTGAATCTTTCTTTGTCGCAGGTCACGGCGATATGGCCGTCTTTGAGCTTCTTCAGGCTGGTTACTTCGCAGCCGTTCTTTATCTCGGCGCCGAAGTTTTCGACCTGCTTTTGCATTTGCGCAATCAGGCCCGGCCCGTCGATCCGCTCGATGCCCGGATAATTCTCTATCCGGTCCGTATTGTTAATCTGCCCGCCCGGCATGAATTTCTCGAGAATCAGCGTCCTGAGCCTGTCGCGGGCCGTATAGAGCGCCGCCCCCAGCCCCGCCGGCCCAGCACCAACGATAATGCAATCATAAATCTCTGACATAGCGAGTATCCTCTTATCAAATTCTCAATTTGCAGAGGGTAGGATCTTGAGTTTCCTACGGATTTTCCAACTCTCTCTTGACGAGTTCAGCGAAATAGTTCTCCTTTTCGTCAACATCTTCATAGATTGGATAAATATTCTCATCCAACATTTTCTTCACACATTCAATTGCAACATATTGAAGATCGTATAGTACGCATGGTTTGCCTCGAATGTCGTCATCCACAACGACTTTACCGTGAACTATCTTGGAGCGAAGGTCATATAGCCTGTTTATATCTTCACGCTTACATCGTGGCTTACAGCCCAGAAAGCCGGAGACTCTTGAACATATGGTTTCTGTCATTCCATGCCGTTTTTCATCTGAAAAAAGCGATTCAATAGCCATCATCAAAAATGCAAAAGAATCAATCATTTTCTCGGAAAGAAAACCTCGATACATGAAATATATTGCGTTATGAGTCCTGTATGAAACAGTGTCCATTCTTGACAGATTTAGAAATCCCTCATTTACAATTTTCAAATCTTCGAAGGTAATTAGCCCATTACTCTCTTCTGGCAACACAAGTTTCATGGTTTCGGTGATTGTACTGCAATTCTCGGGATTGTCTTTGCACAACCGGTACTTTATGAAAAGGCGTGATAGTTTATAGATCTTGAATGACAGAAGGAGGATATTCACTTCTTGCTTATACTTATCTGTATCAGGGTCCTGCGCAACTAGAGCCCAGCATTCGTCTTTCATATATTCAACGTCTAATTTCGAAAATAAATCCGTATTAGGTATTTCATCATCGGGATTGAACCTTCGCAAAGCGTACTTGCCACCCTCAAATACGAATTCTTCAGAACTATCATAATCAAAATCAAAAAGGGGCATTACTATTCGCATTGTGGTTTCGCCTGTCTAAATCACTTAGCTTCTTCTTTTTCTTCCTGGATTTGGTCGAGCCGCATTCCGAAGCGGTCGAGTTTTTTCTACATGGCGTAGTTGAGGACTTCAAGTTCGGCGGTTGCGTCAATCCTATCGAGGATGCTATCTACTTTTTGCATAACCTCATCTTCAATTACATACTCTCTGCAATTGACGCACTGCAAAACGGGCAGTCGCTTTACGATAACAATCGAGTCGCCGTTGATCTTGAAGGGCAGATCGGTGGCCACCTTCTCTAATTTTCCTCCGCAGCTATGACAGATCATTTTGTTCTCCCTACTTAGCCCAAGCGATTTTCTTGGAACGGCTTTGCCTGTAAAGCTCCGGGATTTGCCACTTTTTTGGGCAACAAAAATGGTAGGGTGGGCCTTGGCCCACCGAACCCTCTAAAACCTTATTTATCTTTGAGATTTTCATGAATCACTTTGTGTTCGGATCTGCCTTATATTCTTGTGGGAGATTAGGATTATCTCTGACGTATTTTCTAAAACTATCTTTGAACTTATGATGGTTTTCAAGGGCGTCGAACCATTTTCTGTGTAGCTTATTCTCTGCGACGATTACAGGCTCCCATGTCTCGAACAAGGTTTTGTTGTCTTTGCGGTCGTAGATCGTTTCGCAAATATTCCATGCGATATACGCATACGTTTTATACCTCCACAGATCCTCGTCCTTAAACATGTTATCATAGTCAACTGTGTAACTTGGATTTACGAAATTTGGGTGTTCCAGGGCCGATTTCAGTAATTGGAGATATAGAGTATCTAAATCCGCATAGTTTTTTTCTCTTCTTGATATAAGAAAAACATACCATGAAGTGACAGATGAAGTGACAATTGCAATTATGGACAACATCAAACTGATAAGACGGACAATGTCTTCACATGTCATAGTCATAGTTCAACACCTCCTAAATGAGTTCTACATCACTAGTTATTTGATTGATGAATGAACGTAAGAGAACGTCCGTTCTGTCTCGATTGTACAGTTCCCTATATATTTGGATAACGACTTCTTTAATCGTATTTCCATCGATTGTCTTTTTACAACTCTTTGGCAAAACCATTAACATCATTTCGGTAGCGACATCTCCTGACAAAGGAGGCAGAACGTATCTCACATCCTTTAGGTTTTTTGCTCCAGCTCGTTTGTAAAATTCAATTCTTCTCTCTTTATCCTCTCTATTATCTCCGTAGGCGGGATTTTCCACTTCGAATATTATAAAGTCGCAAGAGTTATTGTTTTCCAATTCTTTGTACAGGATTTTCATGAATTTTTCACCTATGCCTTTATTTCGGAAGTCTTTCAAAGTTGCCATATAATCGAGCAAGATATATCTCGTATTCTTGAGTGGATATAGGAGTGCCATAAAAACCACTTTTGTTTCTAATTTACCAACAAACATTTTAAAAAGCTTGTCCCTTGCTCTTTTTTCGATTACGCGTACAGGGTGCCTTTCAGATGGGGGAAATGAGTCTATGTATATTTCCATAGCTTCTTTGAAGTCATTATGGCTTACATCTTTTATTTCGTGAAAGGTCAACATATTCGTCCTATGTTATAGGTTTTCCCACGATGAACATTTTTCTTGAGACAATCGTGGTTTCGACAATTTGAGTATCACGCCAACTTTTTTTCTTCCGATCCCTCCTGTATTTGGTCGAGCTGCATACCGAAGCGGTCGAGCTTTTTCTGGCCTTCGTCGTACTGGCTGTAGGCGTTTCGCAGGTGTTTGCCGAGGATTTCCCATGTTCCGCCGAACTCGGCGAAAGAGGCGTTCAGCTTTCCTAAGTTCTGTCGGATTTCGGCGGCCTGTTTTTCAATCTGCAGGCCGTGCAGGCCCATCGCTACAGTCATCAGATACGCGTACAGCAGATTCGGCGAGACCGGGATTACTTTTTTCTCAAAGCAGTACTGCAGGATATCCTGTGTTTCGCCGGCATATTTGACAATTGTTTCATAATAGACATTTTCCGCCGGTATGTACATTATGGCAAAGTCCAGCGTGCCCTCGGCGGGCCTGATGTAGTCGCCGGAAATCTTGTCGATATGGGCGTTTACGTCTTTGATGAATTGCCTGCGAAGTTTTGTTTTCTCTTCTTCGGTTTCGGCTTTAACGACTTTTTCAAAACCCGGCAGGGGGAACTTGGCATCGATGGGGACCGAGAAATTGACCAACTGGATCAGTGCATCGACTATCTTATTGTCCCTGAAGGCGTACTGGAGCTTGTAGCTGTCTTTGGGCAGGATTTGCGAGAGAAGATTTTCGAGCGACCATTCGCCCATCTGGCCTCGCAGCTTGGGGCTGCTTAGGATGTCCTGAAGCCGGCGGACTTCATCGCCGACCTTCTGCATTTGCGCAGCGGCATTCTGCACCTGGCCAATCTGGGTATTAAGTCGTGTCAATGTGTCTATGCTGGATTGTAGATTTCGGTTCAGGTTTGCCTGGCTATCCAATAAAGTCTTGTTGAGAACATCGCGAGTGGTATCCTGTGCGGTTCTGAGAGAATCGAGTTGCTGCTGAATAATACCGATGGCTGACTGCTGGCCGGTAAGCTTGCTGATACTGTCAGTATGTGACCTGATAAGCCAGACCAACAGCCCCAATACAACCACGACCAGAACACCAATGATGACGGTCCCAATTAGCTCCATCTCTTTTTTGTCCTTAGAAAATCGCTTCGATTATAGACGGCGGCAGCCCGTTCGTCAAAGACCAAAGACAACCGGTGCTGCAAATGGAGGGTTGACAATGTGACGGACGCGTGGCATCCTCAAACGCTGGTAGGGGCAACCCCGTATGGTTGCCCTGATTTACTTGAGGCTGTTACACAGAAATGGGAAAAATAGAATCCGTCATATTCGACTGGGGAGGGGTGCTGATCGATGACCCGAGGCCGGGACTGTTGCGATACTGCGCCAATGCCTTTGGCGTCTCGCAGGAGCATTATACGCCGGTGCATGATTCATTTCTGGGCGAGTTCGGAAAAGGCCTGATCAGCGAGGAAGAGTTTTGGCAGGGAATCAGCCGGAAACTCGGCAAGCTGGCGCCGAAGGCGCCGTCGCTGTGGTACGAAGCCTTCCGCTCTATCTGTGTACCGAAGCCGGAGGTGTTTTCGCTGGCTACTTCGCTGCACGGTAAAGGCTGCAAAACGGCGCTGCTATCCAACACGGAGCTTCCGGCGGTAGAGTTCTTTCACGAGATGAATTATGACATGTTCGATGTGCTCGTTTTCTCATGTGAGCAGGGCGTTGCGAAACCCGAGCGGCGGATTTATGAGATTACACTTGAGAAGCTCGGTTTGAAGGCTCCGCGCTGCGTCTTTATTGATGACAGGCAGGACTACATCGAGGGAGCAAGGCAAGCGGGGCTCCATACGATTCTTTTTAAGAGCGTTGACCAGGTAAGGCATGAGCTGGCCGGACTCGGAGTGGACAAGATTAAGCCCAGGAGGTGACCTATGAGATTGGCGGAGGCATTGAAGAGTAAAGATGTTATCCTGCTCGATGGTGCTATGGGTACCGAATTGGACAAACGCGGCCTGATGTCACGCGGTCGAACTAACCTCGATGCCCCGGAGGCTGTGCTGGCGATACATGAACAATATCTCCAATGCGGATGCCGGGCTTTGACGACAAATACCCTGACGATGAACCGCATCTACATCGAGACGCACAACGTCGATGTTTCAGTGCGCGACGTAAATAAAGCGGGGGCCGAGCTTGCAAGGCAGGCCGCCGGCGCCGACCGATACGTGCTCGGCGACATAAGCTCGACCGGTCAACTGCTCGAACCTTACGGCACGTATAAGGAATCACAGTTCTACGATGCGTTCAGGGAGCAGGCGGAGATCTTGGCGGAATCGGGCGTCGATGGGTTCATTATCGAGACCATGTTCGACCTGCGTGAGGCGGCGTGTGCCGTGCGGGCGTGTAAGGATAATCTGCCGCTGCCCGTGTTGGTCTCGATAGCGTTCACCACCGAGGAAAAAGGCGGCAGGACGATGATGGGTGACTCTGCGGAGCAATGCGCCAGGACTCTCGCCGATGCCGGTGCGGATGCCGTCGGCGCCAATTGCGGCGATCTTATTCCGTCGCAGATGGCTGTCGTCGTCTCTTTGCTCAAGTCGGCCATGTCGCTGCCTGTCTTAGCGCAGCCCAATGCGGGCAGGCCCAAACTGATCGGCAGCGAGACGGTATTCGGGATGGCCCCGGCATTGTTTGCGGAAGGGATTGCCGAGTGCGTGCGTGCCGGCGCGCGGCTTGTAGGCGGCTGCTGCGGGACGACCCCGGCATACATTCGTGCCGTGGCCCAGATGCTGGGCCGAAAGCGATAACCATCACGGGCATGGGGCGGGAGGATGGTAAACAGTTACCTCGTTATGAGCCTGCTTGATCCCGGGCATTTTTGCCGCATTTCCCTGAAAGCTGCAATAAATCCTTTCCTCGAATTCGTCTGTAGCGGCGTATAAAACTCGGCGTCCGAAAGAGGTGAAAAAAGTTGCAGCGCGGCTGTAACCTTTTTCGAAACTCGGCCACTATCCTGTGGTGAACGTTCGCAGGGTTTTATCTTTTAACCGGGAAGTTCGAGACGTAACCGAACAGAAACAAGACCTCATTCTGAAAGGAGTACCCCATGTTGAAGAAGATGATGTTTGTAATTTCGGCGGCTGTACTATCATTGGCAATCGTTGAGAGTTTGACGGCCCAGCCGCCCGACCGAGGTCCTGGCGGAGGTCCCGGCGGCAGGCGAGGCAGGGACTTCGGGACTGTTCGAGAGCAGGCGCCGCAGCCGGCCAATGAAGAAGAGAAGAAAATCCTGAGCGTCCTCGATGATATGAACCAGAATCAGAGCAGAGGGATGATGAACGTGCCGCAGGAAGACGGCAGAATCCTGCGATTGCTTACCGAAACGACCGGCGCCAAGCACGTCGTCGAGATCGGTACGTCCAATGGGTACTCGGGCATCTGGTTCTGCCTTGCCCTGAGGACCACGGGGGGAAAGCTCACGACTCACGATATAGATGAAGGCCGAGCTTCGTTGGCGCGCGAGAACTTCAAGCGGGCCGGCGTCGATAAGCTCGTCACGCTTGTCATGGGGGATGCCCACGAGACCGTCACGAAGATCAAAGAGCCTATCGATATCCTCTTTATTGACGCGGATAAGGAAGGCTATACCGACTACCTCAATAAACTGCTGCCCTTAGTGCGTCCGGGCGGGCTTATCCTTGCTCACAATATTGAGATGGTAGGGCAGGATTTCATCAAGGCCATCACCGGCGACCCGAACCTGGAGACGGTTTTTCAGGGCCAGGGCCAGGGCGTGAGTGTGACCCTCAAAAAGCGCCAGGGGCAATAGCCGTGTCGTATCGCGGTAAATGTTCGGTATAGGTCCTCTTGCCGCGGAAAAAGTCTGCTTATATTTTGATGGAAATTTCCTCTGGATAGCAGTAGAGTTCATCGCTGAGTCGGTGTGTACCAGTGTACATTCGATCCCGATAAGCGATAGGAACGCGAACTTTCTTCAAGGGAACGGTCGATGTCAAACAAGACCATGTTTACCGTCGCATCGCTGGTTGTGTTGGCGGTGGTCGGAAGCCTGGCCACCCTTAGAGGAAATACCCCCAAAGATTTTGCTTTTGAGGATGCCACCCAGCGCCCCCCGATACCGGACAGCGAGCAGGAGAAGAGAATCCTAGACGTGCTGGAGGCGATGTGCCACGGCCCGGACAGCGGGATATTGAGTGTCCCGCCGGAAGACGGCAGGGTGCTGAGGCTGCTGGCCGAAGCAATCGGTGCCAAGCACGTCGTCGAGGTCGGGACCTCCAACGGCTATGCTTCAATCTGGTTTTGTCTGGCCCTGCGGACCACCGGCGGCAGGCTGACCACGTACGAAATCGACGCCCATCGCGTTTCGCTGGCCCGTGAGAACTTCAAACGGGCGGGCGTCGATAAGCTTGTGACGCTCGTCGAGGGCGACGCTCATGAGAAAGTCGCGCAGCTCAAAGGACCGATCGACATTGTCTTCATTGATGCGGACAAGAATGGCTATTTGGACTACCTTCGTAAGCTTCTGCCTTTGGTCCGTCCGGGTGGACTGATTCTGGCCCATAACACAACGGACGTGGCGGTACAGATGCAGGACTACCTTGAGGCTATCACGACGAATGCGGAGCTGGAAACGATCTTTCTGCATCAGGAGGGCAGCGGTATCGGCGTGACTCTCAAGAAGCGCCGGGGCACATAATCGAATGAATGTTACTATCAGGTGAGGATTGAAAACTATGCCTTCAGAACGAATGGAACTTTCACGCCGTCATTTCCTGACAAGTGGTTTCTGCGTTGCCGCCGGCGCCATTGCGGCAACGGCTCTTCCTTCCTGTAAGGTCGCGGGAACAAAAGCCGGAGCGAAACATGCCAAGACCCGCTTTGGATTCACGACTTACCAGTGGGGCAAAGATTGGGACATACCTACTTTGATCACCAACTGCTGCAAGGCCGAGGTCTTTGGCGTCGAGCTGCGGACCAGCGATTCATACGCTCATCGCGTCGAGCTGGACCTCAATGCCCAGCAGCGCCGCGAAGCGAAGAAACGTTTTGAAGACAGCCCAGTCACCCTTGTGGGTCTTGCCACAAGTGAGCGTTTTGATTCTCCCAAAGCCGAGGAGCTCCAAACAGCGATAGAGAACAGCAAGGCTTTTATCAAGCTCAGCAAGGATGTAGGCGGCAGCGGCGTGAGGGTGTTCCCGAACAGCTTTCACGAAGGCGTCCCGCGGGAAAAAACCATAGAGCAGATTGGCAAGGCCCTGAACGTCGTCGGTGCATTCGCCGCCGACTACGGCCAGCAGGTTCGCCTCGAAGCGCACGGCGACGCCGGCGACCTGCCGACAATCAGAGCTATCATGAATCATGTCACCCAACCCAGCGTCCGGGTCAAGCTCAACTGTGATAAGAGGGACACCGCGGGCGAAGGGTTCGAGCATAACTTCAGCCTGGTCAAGGGCTTATTAGGCGATACACTTCATTTGCACAATCTCAAAGAAGCGGAATTTCCTTACCAGCTTCAAATGGACCTGTTGGTTCGAATGGGCTGGGGCGGCTGGCAATTGCTGGAAGTAAGCGACAAGGTGCCGGACCGCGTCCAGGCACTCATTGAACAGCGCCAGATCTGGGACCGGATGCTGGCCAACTCCCTAAACGCCTGACAGAACAGGCTGATCGAAGTCAGTTAGACGGAGGTATCGGCGTTGGAAAAAACATCCACGGGCGCAATGCCCAAAAGAGAACTGTCGCTCTTCGACTCAACCTGCATTATTGTCGGGATTATCATCGGCGCGGGGATCTATCAGATGGCTCCGGACATCGCCAGGGGCGCCGCCTTCTGGTGGGGCGTCATGACGATCTGGATCGTCGGAGGGCTACTGTCACTATTCGGTGCGCTTGGTTATGCCGAACTAGCGACGGCGTATCCGAAAGAAGGGGGTGATTACATTTATCTGAGCCGGGCATACGGCAAATGGGCGGGTTTTCTGTTCGGCTGGGCCCAGCTTACGGTTGTGCGCCCCGGCGATATTGCCGTGATGGCCTTTGCATTCGCGACTTATGCACGTACTGTTTTTGACCCCTTGGTGAACCATCCGGCTATCAGCCAGCGGCTGTTCGCCGGCGCTGCCGTTCTGGTTCTGACCATCATCAACATCGCCGGCGTCCGGCAGGGCAAATGGACGCAGAATCTGCTGACGACCGCCAAGGCGCTGGGCTTGCTAGCCATCGTCGGCGTCGCAGTGGCAGCGCCTCGCGGGGCTGCTGCGCCTGTTTCCTACGACGGCCTGATGCCCATGACCTGGTGGCTGGCCTTGATCTTTGTTCTTTTTACCTATGGCGGCTGGAACGAAATGGCGTACGTCGCCGCCGAAGTCAAGGATCCCCGGCGCAACATCATTCGCGCCCTTGTGACGGGCACTGCGGCGGTCATCATTTTATACTTACTGGTCAATGGGGCATTCCTTTACACGCTGGGCTACAACGGGCTGGCGACCTCGAAAGCGGTGGCCAACGACGCCATCGCCACAGCCTTTCCGAGGATCGGCGGCGGCCTTATCAGTGCCCTGGTCTGCATCTCCGCGCTGGGAGCTGTGAATGGTCTGATTTTTACGGGGGCCCGCATATCATACGCCATGGGCGCTGAGCACAGGACCTTCAAACTTTTTGGGAGGTGGCATGAACGAACAGGAACACCCGCCTGGGCGCTCCTGGTGCAAGGTGTGATTGCTGTAAGTCTGATTATGGTCTTCGGTTCGTTCGTGGATACACTTCTGTACACCGCTACGGCGGTGTATGCGTTCTATATGGGTACGAGTCTGGCGGTCATCGTGCTGCGTTTCAGAGAACCCCAGGTTGAGCGTCCGTACCGTGTAACCGGCTATCCGGTTACCACACTCATTTTCAGCGCCGTTTGCGGCTTTCTGATCTATAGTTGCGTCACGTACGCCTGGGCGTTCAAGCGAATCAGCCTGTTTGTTCTACTGAGCGTATTTGTTGCAGGTGCTCTTGTCTATTGGCTGACCGATGTTCGCGGTTTGGGCCGGCGGATGGAACGACGGACGAATCAGGATGGATGATGGACGAAGCGTTCCTGTATCGTCAGGATGATTTCTGATACGCCGGCGTCAAAAATGCTCTTCGAAAACAGCGATATTGAGCTGAAAACGCCGATTTCCTGAAGATTTTTCTTTTTTTCCCAAATTTTGCAATAAGTCCGGCGGTTGAATTCGTCTCTAAAAATAGAACAACAAGAGCCCGATGAGAAGTAGATTCCTGGACAGTTTGTTGATAGACTTGGCGTGGGAGAGGTTTTTCCCACCAGCATTTAAATACTTGGGATAGCCGAAGGGCTGTTTCGCACATAACCGCCCTCCTTAAAGCGACTGGATGTGTGTCCTTTGGATGCACATCCGGTCTATTTTTATGGACGCAAAGGGCCCGATGGGGGGGTGTCAGGTAGGATTCGGGTTGATTGGGTGTCCTGCCATGAGGGACACCTTACGGCAGCTTCAACGCCAAT